>CXWK01000474.1_pt1 | contig 220134 bp, 205 predicted proteins | sample 590851 | NCBI WGS metagenome assembly CXWK01 (sample SAMEA3498364, study PRJEB10139) | wastewater metagenome | biome: wastewater treatment plant; material: activated sludge | place: Denmark | collected 2014-08-01
TCTGTTGGCCACCACCGGGCAGCTACATGGCCGCCAGTGGGCAACATCTCATGGCCACCGACACGCTGCATCGGCTGGCGCGGTCGCCTCGTCGAACTGGCGACCCAACGACCACCGGCTGACATCGACCGCCCACGCGATTGCCGTATCGCTGTCGCCGGGTTCGTCGCGGAGGACGAGATCGAGGAACTCTGGTGATGGTCCTTCCCCGAAACCGGGAGAGCACGAGAAGTACACGAGGCCGTCCACCCGGTCAGGAGCCATGGCCTGAACCGCGGCGACGCCGCCGCCGCCCATCGAATGACCGATCCACACAGCCGATTCGACGTCGAGCGCATCGAGCACCCCGAGTGCGTCTGTAGCCATGTCGTTGTAGGTGTACGGCGCTACGGCGAGGTCGCCCGCAAGGATCGCCCCGAGGTCGATCGGTGGGCCGTCGTATCGGGTCGATCCGCCCGTGTCGCGAGGATCGATGGCGACGACCAGGTGACCGGACTCTGCCAACGGCTCGACCAGTCTCGGTGGGAACGACATGCCTGGATGCTGTCGCTCCACTGACCGCGGTCGCGCCGGCAACACCCCGCCAGATGAGAGCTCATCCAGCCGCGCCGAGACGTCGGCACCGAGAGCTCAGGTCGATCCCATCAGTGATCTCAGGCCCAGTTGGCCGTAGGTCGTGCCGAGGATGTCCTCGCGAGTGACCCGAGGATCAGAGTTCGTGCACAGGCCGACCTTGATCAGCCAGCGAGCTGAGGCCCGGGACAGATGGTCCGTCGGTGCTCATCGTGAGGCAGATCGACCAGCCACACAGCGTTGGGTTCCTCGCCGCCGGCCCAAACCTCGGCGCCGAGGGCTCGCGCGGCGGCGACGGCCTGGTATTGCTCCTCTAGGTCACCTTCGGCAAGCAGAACGAGCAACTCTTCGAAGGCTTCCACACCCAGCTCGGCTTCGACACGATCCGACCAGGCCGGGAGCCCGCTCCGGTGAATCGGCGCCGGATGGGCGACGAGCCAATCGGCGACGTTCTTCGTAGTGCGTGTCGTACTCATCGAGGCTTCACCCCTGTTGCGTAGATCCCCTCCAGCGTACCGGCGCTCAAGCCGGCGGCTTCGAAGGCATGCAGCCATGGGACTCCACCACCGCTGCTCGAGTGGAGGCGCAGCAGACCACCGGGGATGAGGACTCGAATCGCCTCCTCGACGATCACTCGGCGGTCCTCGTCCGTCATCATCGGCAGCTTGCGACCCACGACCTCCCGAGCAAGCTCACCTCGCACCGACAGCGCGGTGATGTCCGCCTGAATGAATCGGCGTGCGAGCACCCACCGATCGGGTGGGCGCAGGGGGAAGATCAGCGAGTTGATGTCGATCGCGCTCTCGACTTCGCCCTCGCCGGCGAGGTTCAGGATGATCCCGGGTCCACCTGCGTCGGCCGGTGGGGTGGTCATGGAGCGTGACCCAGACCGTCGCGCGACCAGCACGTCCACGGGTCGCCGAGATCCTCAAGAACGCTCTCGGCGAGCGCTGGTGCGTGGACATCGCTCGGCTCGCCAGGTGTCTGCACTCGACTCGACACGGAACCGAAGATACTGAGACACACTGACCGTCATTCGTGCCACCGAACGGGACCGGCCGTTCCCGACCGGGCGCTCCGGAGAGACCTGGGCGGACCTACGCGCGACGAGCGCCCCGGCACCGGTCGAGCCGGCACCGGGGTTTGCGTCTGGCCGGAGGCTTCGTCGTCTCAGTCGGCGTCGCGTCGCACCAGCAGCGCCGTCCCGAGGACCAGGGCGGCGATGACGTAGCCCCAGAAGATCGAGGCGTGGAGCGGGTTCGACAGCCCCGCGGCCACGACCTCGGGTATGTCGAAGTCCGACTCGATGCCGAGCGTACGGAACCCGGTGTCGAAGGGCACGAACCGAACGACCTCGGGCGGGGCGAACTGGACGACGAGGCTCTCGACGACCAGCCACCAGACGAGCACGCCGGAGACGGCACCTGCGCTGTGGCGGACCACCATCCCGACTCCGAGACCGAGCAGCGCCGAGCCGACGGTGTAGAGCAGCCCCCAGAGCACCGTCGTCATCACGCCCGAGGTGTCGCCGACCTCGATGCCGCCGGCCAGCGCGCCCAGGAAGCCGGTGGCCATGCCGACCACACCCAGGAGCAGGCCGAAGCCGGTGGCAAGGAGGGTCTTGGCGGCCACGACGGGCCACCGCGACGGGTGGGCGGTGAGGGAGCCGGCGAGGGTGCCGTGCTGCACCTCGGAGGTGAACAGCAGGACGCCGGCGATGGCGGCCAGCACTGCAGTCAGCAGCGTCGGGTAGACGAAGACGTCGGTGACGGTCAGGACCTCGTCGGTGACGAAGGTGGCGGTGGCCCACGAGATGAGCAGGCCGATGATCGCCGAGATGGCGAGGAGGACCTTGTTGGCCCGCACGGTGGTGGACTTGATCCGTTCGCTGCGCAGGACCGCAGCGAGCTGGCCGGCGGGGCGCGGGCCGATGGTGTTCGGGGCCTCGGCGGCCAGCGGGTGCGGTACCTCGATGGTGGTCATGGGGGGTTCCTCATGCTCGGTGGTGGAGTTGGCGGTGACGGTGGTCATGCGGAGGCGAACTCGGCGGATGCCGTGGTCATCTCGAGGAGGCTGTCCTCGAGTGACATCCCGGTCCGGGACGTGACGGATTCGACGGTCTCGGCGGCGATGAGCCGCCCGGCGCCGACGACGACGAGGTCGTGGGCGAACTTGGCGAGCTCGGCGATGAGGTGGCTGGACACGAAGACCGTGCCGCCTGCGTCGGCGAAGCTGCGCAGCCGGTTCCGCAGCCAGCGGATGCCGTCGGGGTCGAGGCCGTTGGACGGCTCGTCGAGCACCAGGACCCGCGGATCGCCCAGCAGTGCACTGGCGAGCGCGAGCCGCTGGCGCATGCCGAGCGAGAACCGGCCCGCCCGCTCGTCGGCCACGCTCTCGAGTCCGACGTCGGCCAGCACGTCGTCGACCCGGGAGGTCGGGATGCTGCTGAGGGCGGCGGTGGCCCGGAGGTGGTTCCGGGCGGTGCGACCCGGGTGCATGCAGCGGGCGTCGAGGACGGAACCGACGGTTCGCGCGGGGTGGGCGAGGTCGGCGTAGCGGACACCGTCGTAGCGGACCTCGCCTCGGTCGGGCCGGGTGAGGTCGACCATCATCCGCATGGTGGTGGACTTGCCGGCGCCGTTGGGACCGACGAAGCCGGTGACCCGGCCGGCCTCCAGCTCGAAGCTGAGGTCGTCGACGGCGCGCCGGGCGCCGTAGTGCTTGGTGAGTCCGGTGACGTTGATCATGTCTGTGCTCCGTGGGTGTCGTCGTGGGCGGCGTGGTTGACATCCTCGGGATCTGGGATCGGCCGCACATCGGGAGTCCGGCCACTTCTGCACCGTCTGATCGGCCGGTCCGCAGATCGTCCTTTCGGCCGATCCGCTCCAACCCCAGGTCTCGTACCCTTGCGGCGTGGCGTTGGACAAGAGCCGTCCCTACTGGGCGCAACCACGGGCGGCTGATCCGCCCGGGCCTTCAGGGCGCGATTGGTTGTTCGTCGTCACCGTTGTCGTGATGGCGACGGTCGAGGCGTTCACCCGCGAGCAGCTGGTGTGGCCCGGCGTTTCGCTGGCGGTGACGGCCGGCCTCGCCTGCCTGCTGCCGTGGCGTCGGGTCCGGCCGCTCCTGGTGTTCGTGCTCTCCTTCGGAACGGTGAGTGCGGTCGAGACCCTCTCGCTCCTCCGTGACCTGGAGTGGGAGGGTCTGGACACCTCGGCCTTCCTGCTCGTGCTTCCGTACGCGCTCTCGCGGTGGGCGTCGAGACGAGACGTCGGGATCGGCCTCCTCGTCATGGCGGTCCCGCTGGCCCTGTCCGGCGTCGCCGGCGATCCGGTCGGCAACATCGTCGGCGGTGCCCTCGTGGTGCTCCTCGCGTGCGCCGTCGGCTTCGCTGTCCGCTACTCAGGCGAGCTGCGGGCCGAGGAGGTCGCGGGTCTGCGATCGCGCGAGCGGGCGGAGCTGGCCCGCGAGCTCCACGACACCGTGGCACACCACGTTTCCGCCATCGCGGTGCAGGCGCAGGCCGGTCGGGTCGTGGCCGCCGCCCGACCCGAAGCGGCTGTCGAGGCGCTGGGCGTCATCGAGGAGGAGGCGACCCGTGCGCTCGAAGAGATGCGGTCGATGGTTGGCACCCTGCGTCACGGCGACCGGGCAGACCTACGGCCGCAGCAGGGCATCCGCGACCTGGCCCGGCTCGAACGGCACGGCGGGGCAACTGGTCCCCGAGTGGCGGTGACGATCGCCGGCGGGCTCGACGAGGTCCGACCCTCGGTCGATGCCGCCTGCTTCCGCCTTGCCCAAGAAGCGGTCACCAACGCCCTCCGCCACGCTCGACAAGCGTCGGAGGTGGAGGTGCGAGTCGATGGAGACGATGAGCACGTTCGGGTCACCGTCGTCGACGACGGACGAGGCAGCGGCACATCGATGACGTCCACACCGGGTTTCGGGCTCGTCGGGATGGCCGAGCGAGCCAAGCTCCTCGGCGGCACGTTCGACGCAGGGCCACGTCCCGGCGGCGGCTGGGCTGTCGCTGCGACGCTCCCGCGTCGAGCGGTGACGACGTGACCATCCGGGTCCTGGTCGCCGACGACCAGGACATCGTGCGCACCGGCCTGCGCATGATCCTTGATGCCCAGGTCGACATCGAGGTCGTGGCCGAGGCCGTCAACGGTCGCGAGGCGCTCGAGCTCGCTCGCCGGCTGCGCCCCGACGTGTGTCTCTTCGACATCCGAATGCCCGAGCTCGACGGCATCGAGGTCACTCGCCTGCTTGCGGGGCCAGACGTGGCGGACCCACTCGCCATCGTGGTGATCACGACGTTCGACCTGGACGAGTACGTGCACGGTGCGCTCAAAGCAGGCGCACGCGGGTTCCTCCTCAAAGACGCCGGACCCGATCTGCTCTCGCAGGCCGTGCGCTCTGCCGCCAGCGGCGACGCCCTCATCGCTCCGAGTGTCACAGCCCGGCTGCTGTCGACATTCTCCGAGCTCGGCGCGTCATCGAGAGAGCCAGCGGCGCAGCCGATGGCCCCGCTCACCGAGCGTGAAGAGGAGGTGCTCGTCACCGTCGCCCTCGGCCACACGAATGCCGAGATCGCCGATGAGCTCTACATCAGCCTCAGCACCGTGAAGACCCACCTCGCAAGCCTCATGAACAAGCTCGGCGCTCGCAACCGAGTCGAGCTCGCCATGTGGGCCTACGAGACCGACCGCATGCCGGCGTGAGCCGGCCCATTGGCACCCCGGTGGGGCGGAGGACCGGTCCAGGGGTGATCCTCGCGGCGTCGGCTTCTGCCTCCGCGACCTACGTGCCCGGACCCAGAGCCTGCCCCAAAGAACGCCGGCTCGTGGGCATGGCAGGCCGGCACCTCGGGGACACCGGCGGGGCGGGCAAGTCAGACTCGCCCGCCCCGCCGGTTGGCTCAGCGGTTGATCGCCTTCCAGCAGGCGACCTTGGCATCGTCGGGTCCGTAGTAGTCCCGGATCGTGGACTCGTTGTCGAAGCCTCTGGCGTCGTGGAACCTGCGCGCCGGGGCGTATCGATCGGTGGCAGACGTCTCCACGATCAGCACGAGCGCACGCTCGGCTCCGAGATCCTTGACGTGCTGCTCGACGGCTGAGATCAGCAGTGAACCGACTCCTCGCCCGTGGCCCGAGGGCTCGGTTGCGATGAAGTAGAGGTTCCAACCAGGTGACCGAACGGCTCGGGAGCGACGTAGGCCGCGCCCGTGAGTGGCCCCTGCGTCTCGGCGAGGAACCAGCGGTCGTCGGGAAGCGCCCCGTCGAGGTGCCCCCTGATCGTGTCGCCGAGAAAGCCGACTTCATCGGGTTCGAACATGGCGGCCGGAACGGCTCTGTCGGCGGGGCGAGCAGTTCGCCAGCCTCGAGCGCGCCCCGCCGCGCCCGCTCGACTGCCTCGGACAGCTCAGGGCTCATGCTCAGCCGGTTCGCCATGCCCCGAGGCAACCTGCGGCCCACGACACTCGTCTCGGCGTTTGGTCGGCGGAATCACTCGTCAAGCCGTGCCCGGGTCACGGGTGGTCGGCGAGACCGGGGTTTGAAAGAAGGGTCATCACCTCCACTCGGTGTCGTCGAAGTGACGACACCGAATGGCAGGTCGCAGGTTCTGGCTCTCCCTCCGGGGAGTGCGATCGGTGCGCGGCTGCGGGACGTCGACGCCGCCAGGGCCACAGCCGGGGTCGCGACATCGTTCAGCCGCGCCGGGCGACAACCCCACGTTCGGGCGGTGGTCGGAACGGCTGAGAATCAGCTCGAGAAGCTCATCGGAACCGACGGCGAACTGATCGACGATGCGCAGCAGCTCGAACACGCTGTCCGTCGCCCCGGTGACACAGCCGGCCGGAGATCGGCGAGGACCGGCTCGCTCGCTGAGCTTGTCATCCCCTTCGGTGTACTTGGGGCATGCGAAACGAAGCTGCTCTTGATCGTTTCGGCGCCTGGCAGCATGGCCTCGTCGTCCGTCCGCAACTGCTTGCCGCGGGTGTGACCGCCCGCGAGATCGACCATGTGCTGGCGACGGCCCGCTTGGTGGCCGTCCACAAGGGTGTCTACCGGCTGTCCGGGGCGCCGATCACGCGGAACCAGATGATGCTGGCCGCCACCCTGGCCGCGGGCGGGGTGGGTTCGCACCGGGCCGCGCCGTCGTTGTGGGGGGTCGAGCTGCCCGGTGGCGTCCCGCCCATGGAGGTCAGCGTCACCCGTCCGCGCTGTCCCCGGCCCCGTGGCGTGATCGTGCACCGGTCGCTCGACCTCTCTCCGGACCAGGTCGTGCGCCGCCACGACATCCCGGTGACGAACCCGCTACGGATGCTCGTCGACCTGGGGGCCATCGTCGGACCCGACCAGGTGGCGATCGCGCTCGAGTCGCTGACGTCGCGCAAGATCGTCACCGTCGCCGGCGCCCGGGCCTTCCGCGAGCGCCTCGGGGACCCGGCCGTCGCGGCGCCGGCGTGCTGGGCGAGGTGCTCGATCGACGCGCCCTCGGCGGGCAGCGGGCCGACAGCATGCTCGAGCCGGTCATGGCCGAGCTGTGCCGGTCGCGCGGCCTCCCCGAGCCCGACTTCCAGGTGTGGGTGCCCGTGGCCGGCGAGTGGCGGCTCATGGACTTCGCCTACATGGCCGAGATGCTCGACATCGAGGTCGACGGCTACGAGGACCACGGCGCCAAGTTCGACAACTGGCTGGATGACAAGGTCCGCGACGCCGAGATCACCGCTCTCGGGTGGCAGGTCATCCGCTTCAGCTGGAACGACCTTCGCTACCGCCCCGGCTCCGTCGCCCGCATCATCACGACGCTGCTGGCGCAGCGGCGCCAGCTCCTCGGCATCGCCTGAGGCCGCCGGTCGGTGGGAACCCGGCCCCGGGCGGCGGTTCTTGGAACCGAAGACCACGGGTCGGTGGTTGTGCTTTCCATGAACGGGGGGGGCCGGCGCCCGGGTCCCGTGCTGGTGCGGGTGTTCTCCGCCCGGCGGGCACATCGCACGACCCGGGGGCGCTGCGAGGGCCGGGTCGGTGGTCCCCGCCCCGCCCTCGTGTGGCGGTGTCCCTCGGGGTGCTCGATCGTGCGCCGGTCACCCGAGGTGGCGGGCCGCATCTACCTCACGGTTGCCTGACGCCCATGGCCTTGCGCTCGGGCTTGCTCTCGTCGGCGCGCCGCTCGCCGGTGTCACGGCCGGCCTTGGCCTCGCCGGCCTGCTCGTCCTGCGGGGTGGTCGTGGGTGGTTCGTTGATCGCAGTGTGCGCCCAGCGGCCTGGATCCGTCTGCCACGACGGTGACACAACGGCCGGGGAAGCCCGGCGACGACCGGCTCAGCCGGCGGCGAGCAGGAGGCGGGCGGGCGTGACCATGATGCGAAGGGTCAGGGCAGGGTGTCGGACACCTTGCTCGCGCAGCACTCTTGGCCGACACCCGGCGATCAGGTCGTCCCCGAGGCGCCCACGACCTGATCATCGCCGCCACCGCCCGGTCCACCCACCCGATCGTCCTCACCGCGGATCCGTTTGGTTTCGAGGACTTGCCGGGGGTCGAGCGGCACCGTCACCGCTGACCGGTGGCTCACCGGTCCGCTCGGCCGCTCCTCGGGTCTACGGTCGTCGGCGTCACCTCCGTGCTCTGCATCTCCCTCCTGCTCGTCACCGGCTCCGGGTGGAGCCGGAGTTCACCCGCGGGCGGCGAGAGATGAGCTGGGACAGCCTCTCGCCCTACGTCACTGCACTGGCGATCGGGCTCCTGCTGGGCTTCGAACGCGAATGGAGCCACCGCGAGGGAAAGCGTCAGGCGGCGGGGACCCGCACCTTCGCGCTGGCGGCGCTGGCGGGCGCCCTTGCCGCGTCGATGGGCGTCGGTGTCGTCGCGGTGGGGCTCGCCGCCGTCACGATCCTGGTGGCCATCGGGTACAACCGGACGAGCGCCGCCGACCCGGGAGCGACGACCGAGGTGGCCGCGGTGGCCACCTACCTCCTCGGCGCCCTCGCCTTCGAACGCCCCGCGACGGCGGTTGCGGTCGCCGTCGTGGTCGCGGCCCTCCTGCACGGCAAGGAGCGCTTGCACCTGCTCGCTCGTCGTGTGGTGACCGAGGTCGAGCTCGAGGACGCGATCAGGTTCCTCGTCGTGGCCTTCGTCGTGCTGCCGCTGCTCCCGGACCAGGATCTCGGTCCCTACGGCGCCCTCAACCCTCGTCACGTCTGGGAGATCGTGGTGCTGCTCACCGGGATCGGCTGGGTCGGCTACATCGGGGTTCGGGCATTGGGCGCAGGACGGGGCCTGCTGGTGACCGGCCTGGCCGGCGGCTTCGTGTCGGCATCGGCCACCACGGCGTCCATGGGACGTCTGGCCCGCACCATGCGGAGCCTGCGTGCGCCGTTGGGAGGGGCCCTGCTGGCCAGCCTCGCCACCCTGCTCCAGCTGGTCTTCGTCCTCTGGTTCGTCGACGCCGAGGTCGTCCGGCTGCTCTGGCCGACGGTGCTCGCCAGCGGGGTCGTGCTCGTGGTGGTGGCGATGCTCCAGTACCGGGCGGCCGGCGGGTCCGGTAGCGAAGGGCAGGGCGACGACGGCGAGGTGAAGGTTGGGCGGCCGTTCGCCCTGCTGCCGGCCGTGGTGCTCACGGCCATCCTGACCGGCACGCTCCTCGTCGCCCAGTGGGGGAGTGAGGCACTCGGCGACCAGGGGGCCATCATCGCCTCGGGACTCGCCGGCCTGGCCGATGCCCACGCCGGCGCGCTCAGCGCCGCCACGCTCGCCCACCAGGGCGACATCGGGACCTCCACCGCTCTGCTGGCCATCGCCGCGTCACTCGGGGTCAACACGGTGGTCAAGTGCGGGCTGGCCTTCACCACCGGCGGCCGTGCCTTCGGCCGCGGCTTCACCCTCGCGGTCCTTCCTGGTGCTGTCGTGTTCGGTGCAGGGGTGGCCCTCACCGTCGGGCTCGCGTGAGCAGCTCGCCGACAGATCCGAGATGCGACCCGTTCGCCCGCTCTACTGTTCCCGGCATGGAACTGCGTGAGACCACGACCTACGACGCCGACATCGCGGACGTGTTCGCCGTCGAGACCGACGAGGCCGAGTACCTGACCCGCTTCGCCGAAGGCGGTGATCGCGACGTCGAGATGCTCGAGTGCGCCGCCGACGGCGACGGCTGGGTCGTCCGCAACCGGCGGGTGATCACCGTGGACCTGCCCGGCTTCGCCCAGAAGGTCCTGAAGCCGTCCAACACCGTCGAGCACACGGTCCGGTTCGCCGCCGAGGCCGACGGCCGCCGCGAAGGGACCTTCACCCTCGAGGTGCTCGGTGCGCCCGTCCACACCGACGGCACCATCGTGTTCGAGGACCTCGGTGACGGTCGCACGAAGCACACCGTCACCTGCGACGTGAAGGTCAAGGTGCCGCTGATCGGCGGCAAGATCGCCAACTGGGCCAAGGGCGACGTCATCGACCAGCTCCACCGCGAGTTCGAGTTCACGCGCCGCCGGCTGGCCGAACGCGCCGGCTGAGTCGTCCGGCTTCCCGGCCGACGGTGCCGACGGTGCGGTGCTGATGGACGCGACCGGTTCCCGTCCGCTGGTGGTGATGCTCGTGCCGATGCCGTCCGAGTTGCGGCCCGTCGTCCGACAGGGAGCGCTTCGGGCGTCGCCGCGGGTCGGGCCGCTCGTCGCCTTCGCCGGCCGGGTCGGCGCCGCCGACGTTCTGGCGGTCGGTGTGGGCATCGGGACCGCGTCGGCGACCTCGGCCACCCGCCGTGTCCTCGGGTCCCGCCGCGTCGACCATGCCGTCGTCGTCGGCATCGCGGGTGGTGTCGGTTCGACCCTCCGACTCGGTGATCAGGTCGTGCCCGAGTCCGTGGTCGACGCGGTGTCGGGGCACGAGTTCCGCCCGCACGGTTTGGGGACCCACTCCGTTGCACCCCGCGGACGCCTGCTCACCGGCGACGAGTTGATCCGCGACCCCGTGCGTCTGGCCGCCCTGGCCGACCAGGGCGTGGTGGCCCTCGACATGGAGACGGCGGCCATCGCCGCCGTCTGTGAGCGTGAGGGCGTGCCTTGGTCGGTCTTCCGGGCCATCAGCGACCTGGCCGACGACGACGTGCTCGACGGCAGGGTCGGCGGCCTGGCCCGGGCCGACGGCTCGCCCGACCTGCCGGCGGTGGGCCGGTACCTGCTGCGGGGGCCGTGGCGGGCCCGCCACCTGGCGCGCCTCGGTCGCCAGGTGCAGGTCGCTGCCCGCGCGGCCGCCACGGCCGCGATCGACGCGGTCCGCGAGATGGGGCCTGCTGCGACCTGAGCGTCGCCCCGCCTACGATCGGGCCGTGTCGACGCGGCCCGATCCCCCTCCACTCGAGCCCGAGATCGGGTTCGACGACTTCACGAAGGTGGACATCCGCGCCGGTGAGATCGTGGCTGTCGACGAGTTCCCCAGGGCCCGGAACCCGTCGTACCGGATCACCGTGGACTTCGGCCCCGAGATCGGCGTCCGCACCTCGAGCGCGCAGGCGAAGACGGGCTATGAACGGGACGAGCTGGTGGGCAGGCAGGTGGTCGCGGTCGTGAACTTCCCGCCCAAGAACATCGCCGGGTTCCAGTCCCAGATGCTCATCCTCGGCGTCGACGCCGGCGACGGCACGCTGTCGCTGCTCCACCCGGGACGGGGCACATACAACGGTGCCCGGGTGTACTGACGAGGTGATCACCCTGCTGCGGCCTTCCGCCCGCCTCGTCGTGTCGACGGCCGTGATCCTGCTGGCCCTCGCCGGGTGCGGCTCCGATCCCGGCGCCTCGCCGACCACCACCCGTCCGGGCGAGGCGCTTCGGGGGCTCCTCGACGACGCGGCCCCGGCGGTGGACGAAGCCCGGGCCGGCTCCCCCGGGGCCACCACGACGACGGCTCGCCTGCCGGCGGGCGACACCGCAGAGGGCTTCGAGCACAGCGCGGCGGCCCTCGCCGTGCTCGGCGACGCCCCGGACCTCGACGCGAAGGCGCTCGACTGCTTCCAGGCCGACCTGACCGCATGCGACGACCTCTACGTCGGGAGCCCCGACGGGTCGCTCTACGAGATCTACGGCGCCACCTGCGGCGCGCGCGTCGACGAGCCCACCAACCGGTTGTGCGTCGACGTGCTGCTCCCGCCCGCCGAGGACCCCGACGGCCTGGGCGGCGACGACTTCCTGAGCGCGCTCGCCGACCAGTGCTTCGCAGGCGACCTGCTCGACTGCGACATCCTCTACGCCCAAGCCGACGCCGGTTCGCAGTACGAGGCCTACGGCGGTTCCTGCGGTCGTCGCATCGAGACCACCGAGGACTGCACCGAGGCCCTCCTGTGACCTGCCCTGTCGTCGTGCCATGATCCTTGCGAGCCCAGGTGCGGCCTGGCCGAGCCTGACGCCTCGCCCGGTCACGAGATGGTGACGGTGGCCGAGGGGTAGCCGGTCGCCCCGTCGGGGGCGGGGGGCGCCGTGTCCCCGGTCTGGGTATCGCCCGTGCCGTCGGTGGCACGCGCACGGAGCCGGTAGGTGCCCGGCGCCGGGCTCCAGTCGAGCACCCACTGGCGCCAGGTGTTGTCCGACGTGCCGGGCCCGAGCCGGGCCTCCCGCCACCCGCCTTCGTCGATCTGCACCTCGACCTTCTCGATCCCACGCGTCGGCGCCCACGCCACACCGGCGATCGGGCCGGGGCCGCCCGTCCGCGAACCGGCGACATCGATGCGGCACTGCGTCTTGATGGGGCCGAGCTTGGACCATCCCCGAGGTATCCAGTAGCCGTCGGCGCCGTCGAGGGTGGTGAGCTCGATGCGGCTGAGCCACTTGGTGTTGGACACGTAGCCGTAGAGACCGCCGATGATGAGGCGCGCCGGGAAGCCGTGCGCGGTGGGCAGCGGCTCGCCGTTCATGCCCACCGCCACGAGCGCGGGCCGGTCGTCGTCGAGCACCTCGGTGGGGAAGCCGGCGGTGAAGCCGTCGACCGAGTGGCCCATCACCTGGGTGGCCCCCTGCTGGACGCCGGCCTCGCGGAGCAGCCGGCGCAGCGGCACGCCGAGCCAGCGGGCGTTGCCGACGAGCTCGCCGCCGACCTCGTTGGAGACACAGGCGAGTGTGACGGCCTTCTCGACCAGCGGCATGTCGAGCAGGTCGGCGAAGGTGAGCTCGAGCGGCTCGTCCACCATGCCGTCGATGTGGAGCCGCCAGTCGGCGGGGTCGACCTGTGGGGTCGAGAGGGCCGTGTCGATCCGGTAGAAGCTGTCGTTGGGCGTGATGAAGTCGGCCAGGCCGTCGACGTCGAGCCCACCGTCGGCGGCGGTGGGCCGGGTGCCGCCGACGACGGCCGGGGTGGGGAGCACCACCTGATCGCGTGCCGCCTCCACGTTGAACCGTCGTGTCAGTGCCCGGCCGCCCAGCCCGCAGAACGCCGCGAACCCACCCAGTGCGGCGGCGAGCCCGAGGAAGTGCCTCCGGCCGGCGTCGGCCCCGGACGGACGTGTCCCCGCCGGTTCGGCGGCGGCCGCCAGCAGCAGGCGCAAGGTGAGCACGCCGGCCAGTCCACCGGCGGTGGCGGCCGCCACCGCGCCGAGGTCGGAGGCCAGCGGCGAGCGGATGCCGGCGAGGGCGCCGAGCGTCGCGAAGCCGCCGAACACGGCGGGGCCGACCCAAGGCCGACGCAACGAAGCGGTGCCCGTCGCGGCCCCGATGAGCAGCGAGATCACCACGATGCCGATGAGCAGGGCGGGCTTGTCGGCGGTGCCGATGGCGCCGATGACCGACCTGGTGGTGTCCCCCGGCAGCCCGTCGACGAAGACGTCGCCGATCGCCACGATCAGCGAGGGCACGCTCGCCGCCAGTGCGGCCACCACCTCGGTGACCGCCAGGGCCATCGCCGCGGCGATGGCGCCGGCCACCCGGGCGCGGGCCGGGGACGCGTCGGTGTCGGTGGTCACACTGGTCTCAACGTCGGGGGCGACCGATTGGGTCCCGTACTCGCGCATTCTGCCGGATCGGTCTCTCAACCCGCTTGCGCCCCCGACTCGAAGGCGGCGAGCGCCCGCCGATCGACCTTCTGCCCGGTCGTGTGGGGCAACTCGTCGACGAGCCGGAGAGCCTCGGGCAGCTTGTGGGCCGAGAGACGCTCGGCGGCGAAGGTCCTGAGCTCCTCGAGCGTGGGGACCCGCTCACCCGGCCGGGCGACGACGACGGCGACCCCGATCTCTCCCATGACCGGGTCGGGCCGCGGGGCCACGGCCACGTCGGCGACGAGGGGGTGAGACGCGAGCACCGCCTCGACCTCCATGGGGTACACGTTGTAGCCGCCCCGGATGTACATCTCCTTGCGGCGGCCGGCCAGCCGCAGGCAGCCTCGGTCGTCGATCAGGCCCAGGTCGCCGGTGTGCAGCCACCCGTCGACCACGGTCGCGGCGGTGCTGACCGGATCGCGCCAGTACCCCGACATCACCGCTCCGGACCGGAGGCAGACCTCGCCGATCACCCCGGGGCGCACCTCTTCGCCGTGGGTGTCCCTGATCGCCAGCTCGACGCCGGGTCGGGGCCGGCCCACCGTGTGGAGCGCCTCCTCGTCGTCCGCATCGAAGGCGGTGGCGGTGCCCACACCACCGGACTCGGTGGACGAGTAGCGGATCGAGTAGGCCGCTCCGAAGCGCCGGCGGGCCTCGGAGACCAGCGCCGGTGGCGACGGGCCGCCGCCCATCACGATGGCGGCCACGTGAGAGAGGTCGAACGAGTCGAACTCGGGCCGGCCCAACATGAGCGCGAGCTGGGGCGCCACGCCGCCGACGGTTGGCATCTGCTCACGTTCGACGAGTCGGAGCACGTCGAGGGCGCGCCAGCGGTCGAGCAGGTGGATCGTGTGCCCTCGTCGCAGGTACCACGGGAGCTTGGTCATGAAGCCCACGTGGGCGAGCTCGGTGCCGGCCAGCATGGCCCCGCCCCCTCCCCAGGACCCGCCGGTGTCGATCTGGATCACGGCGGCGAGCTGACGGTCGGTGAAGACCGCCCCCTTCGGGCGACCCGTGGTGCCCGAGGTGAGGACGATGGCGACGGGCCGGTCGGCGTCGGGCGGGAGCGGCGGAGGGACTCCGTCGTGGACGCGGATGTCGGCCAGCAGCCGATCGGCACCGGTGGCCGCTTCGATCGCGAGCAGAGCGCCGTCTCCCACGCCGGAGCCGGTGGCCGCCGCCGCGCCGTCCTCGGTGGTCACGACGAACGACGGGCGCACGACCTCGAGCGCGCGGCGTTGCTCGGGCCGGGTGAAGCGGGGGTTGACTCCGGCGGTGATCGCGCCCAGCTTGGCGAGGGCCGCGTAGGCGACGGCGTAGTCCGTGCTCGACCCCAGGAGCAGGGCTACCACCGAGCCCGCCTCGACGCCCCGCTCGGCCATCCCGACGGCCGCCTCGTCGCTGGACCGGTCGAGCTCGGCGAACGACAACGGCCATCCGGCGGCGCTCACGAAGGCGGGCGCGTCACCGAAGCGTTGCGCCGAACCTCGCAGTGCGTCGGTGAGGATGCCAGTATCTGACACCCCGTCAGCTTCTCGCAGGAGCCCTCCCATGGCCAGGTGCGTCATCCGATTCGATCTCCGCGCACCGACGTTCGGCGCGCCCGCCCGCGACCTCTACGCGGCGGCCGTCGAGATGTCCGCCTGGGCCGACCGGCTCGACTTCGAGGCCATTGTGCTGTCCGAGCACCACTCGGCCGAGGATGGCTACCTGTCCGGCCCACTCGCGATGGCCGGCACCCTCGTCGGCGCGACCCGCACGGTGCCCATCAGCGTCCAGGCACTGCTCGTGCCGTTGCACGACCCGATCCGCCTGGCGGAGGACCTCGCCGTGCTCGATCTGGCGAGTGGGGGCCGGGTGTCGGTCGTCGCCGGCCTCGGCTACCGGCCCGAGGAGTACGCGCTCTTCGGCGTGCCGTGGAAGGGCCGCGGCGCGCTCATGGAGGACAAGCTCCGGGTCATGATCCAAGCCTGGACGGGCGAACCGTTCCCCTACCGGGGGGCCACGGTGCGGGTCACCCCGCCGCCGTTCACCAAGCCGCACCCACTGGTGCTGGTCGGTGGGTCCACCGAGATCGCCGCCCGCCGCGCCGGCCGGCTCGGGTTGGGGTTCCAGCCCGCCATCCACGACCCGCAGCTCCGTGCCTGGTTCGAGGAGGAGTCTCGCGCCAACGGGCACGAACCGGGGATGTGCATCATGCCGGCGCCCGAGGTCGCGAACGTCTTCGTGGCCGAGGACCCGGACGCCCTGTGGCGCGAGATCGGCGAGAACCTGCTGTACGACACCGCCACCTACGCCCGCTGGCAACGTCCCGGCCAACGCTCCGCCGTGCATCGCGACGTGGCCACCGTCGACGAGTTGCGGGCCGACGGCCTGTTCCAGATCCTCACCCCGGACCAGTGCGTCGCCTTCGGCAAGGAGCACCACGTCCTGGTGTTCCACCCGATGTGCGGCGGCATCGCCCCCGAGACGGCCTGGCGCAGCCTGCGGCTGTTCGAGGACGAGGTCCTTCCCCGTCTCTGATGGCACCGATCGGGTTCGCCGTCGCCTTCGGTCAGATGGACCCCGGTCAGCCAGGCCCGACGGTCCAGGCAAGAGCAGCGCTCGCTGCCCGCCGTCTGGCAGGGTCGTGACATGGCGATCGACCTGACGTCCCTGGTCGCACCCGCCCACACGGTGGTGGTGACCCAGGAGTGCCAGAACGGTGTGATCGGCCCCGACGCCGCTCTGCCGCAGCTGGCCGAGATCGCCCGCCGGACGATGGTGCCGGCGGCGGCCCGACTGGTCGCCGCGGCGCGCGCCGCCGGTGTGCCGGTGGTGCACTGCGTCGCCGCGCGCCGGGCCGACGGCCGGGGCTCGAACGACAACGCCCGGCTGTTCGCCGGCATGCGCAAGCTGCCGGTGGCGCTGCTGCCCGGCAGCGATGCCGTGGCGGTGATCCCCGAGATCGGCGTGAGCGAGGCCGATGTGGTGCTCACACGACTGCACGGCCTCGGGCCCATGGGTGGCACCGACCTCGATGCCGTCCTGCGCAACCTCGGCGCCACCACGGTCGTGGGTGTCGGGGTGTCGGTGAACGTGGGGATGACCAACTTCGCCATGGATGCCGTGAACGCCGGCTACCAGTTCGTGCTGCCCCGCGACGCGGTGGCGGGCATCCCCGAGGACTACGCCGATGCGGTGATCGACAACACGCTGTCCTTGCTGGCCACCCTCACCACGGTCGACGAGATCACCGCTTCGTGGGCGATCGGCCGCGGTCGTTGACCGTGGCCCTGGGGTGATGGCCCCGTCGGCAGCCGGGTGAGACGCGCCGAGGGGCGAATCGCCCGTCTGGTCGTGGTGCTCGCTCTCGGGGCCGGTGTCCTCGCCTGGTGGTCCCGGCGACGGGTGGCACGGTCGCGTGAGTCGGCACCGCCCGAGGCCACCGCGCCCGATGCCCCCCGAGGGTTGGGGCTCGCCACCTCCCGCGCCGAGCGCAGCCTCGGTCTCGCCAAGATGGGCGCCCAGGCGTCCGGCTCCTATGCCGTCCACCGCACCCGGCGGGCCTTCACGCACCCGGACAGGCACGACGACCTCGACCAGGCCTTCCAGTTGCGGACCGCCGAGGCCGTCGCCGATGCCCTCGGCAACATGAAGGGCGCCCTCATGAAGCTGGGCCAGATGGCGAGCTACCTCGATCAGGGCCTCCCCGAGCACGTGCGGGTCGCGCTCGCCGACCTCCGCCAGGACGCCCCGCCGATGAGCGCCGACCTGGCCGCCGGGGTGATCGAGAGGGAACTGGGCGAGCACCCCGATGTGCTGTTCGCCGAGTGGGACCGCCGGCCGCTCGCGTCCGCCTCGATCGGCCAGGTGCACCGGGCGATCACGCGCGACGGCCGCCGCGTGGCGGTGAAGGTGCAGTACCCGGGTGTCGACGACGCCATCCGGGCCGACCTCGCCAACGTCGACCTGCTGTTCCAGGCCACCGGGATGCTCTTCCCCGGCCTCGACCCGAAGGCTCTGGTGGTCGAGCTCAAGGAACGGCTCGTCGAGGAGCTGGACTACCGGCTCGAGGCCGACAACCAGCGCCTGTTCGCCGACTACTACGCCGACCACCCGTTCATCTCGGTGCCCGCCGTGGTCGACGAGCTGAGCGCCGCCCGCGTGCTCACGTCCGAACTGGCCGACGGGGTTCGCTTCGAGGCCCTTGCCGGGTGGAGCCAGGACGAGCGCAACCTCGCCGCCGAGGCGATCTACCGGTTCGTCTTCGGCAGCCTCTACCGCCTGAAGGCGTTCAACGGCGACCCGCACCCTGGCAACTACCTCTTCGAGCCCGGTGGGCGGGTGACCTTCCTCGACTTCGGCCTCGTCAAGCGGTTCCTCCCCGACGAGGTGCGGGTCTTCCACGACATGATCGACACGATGGTGCTGAACCACGACCCAGCGGCCTTCCGGCGGGTCATCGAGGACGTCGGCCTGCTCCGGGCGGGGGCACCGTTCACCGACGACGAGGTCAAGCAGTACTTCGGCCACTTCTACGAGTTCGTGCTCGAGGATGAGGTGACGACGATCGACGAGGCCTACGCATCGGAGACGGTCCGTCAGGTGTTCGATCTCGGCGGTCCCCACGCCGAGATCATGAAGGCGGCCAACGTGCCGCCCAGCTTCGTGATCATCCAGCGCATCAACCTGGGCCTCTACGCAGTGTTGGGCGAATTGCGGGCCACCGCCAACTGGCGGCGCATCGCCGAGGAGATCTGGCCGTTCGTCGACGGCGCGCCCTCGACGCCGCTCGGCGAGGAGGAAGCCGCCTGGCGTTCGAGTGCGGGCCGCTGAACGGTTCTTCGGTTCTCGGGAGCAAAGGTCCGTCCGACCCATTCACACCTCGTCGATGCTTCCGTACTGTCGAGGCCATGGCCGACAACGCAGAGCAGATCGTTCTCTGGGTGACGTCGTGGCCCGAGTTGGGGCTTCCGTCAGCCGCCGCCGACTTCTTCACGCACGACGCGACCTACGAGAACGTGCCGGTCGAGGGTGCCGAGGTGTGTGGCGCGCCGGCGATAGGCGAGTCGCTCGCGACGTTCCGCTCGCTGTTCCGTCGGATCGAGGTCGAGGTCGTCACCGTCGCCGAGGACGGCGACCTGGTCATGGTCGAACGCATCGAGCGATACGTGCTGCTCGACGGATCCGTCCTGGAGTTGCCGGTGGTCGGGGCCTTCGAGCTGGTGGACGGCCTGATCGCCGCCTGGCATGACTACTGGGACGTCGTGCCGCCGCCGGTGCCGGCCCCCGCTCTCCCCGCCCATGTGTGACGCAGAGGATCGGGCCGTCTCGTAGCGTGGCGGGATGCTGCGCCTCACCGTCTTCCTGAAGCGGAACCCCGACCTGTCCGTCGAGGAGTTCCGACGGCACTGGCACGAGCGCCACGGGCCCCTGATCGCGGGCACCCCTGAACTGGCACGCCACATCGTCCGCTACGAGCAACTCGAGCCGGCCGACGTGGGGGTCTGGGCGGGCACCGAGGGCTTCGACGGCATCGCGGTGCAGTGGTTCCGTGCCCTGGAGGACTTCCAGGCGTTCACCGCCGAGCCCGCCTACGCCGCGTTGGTGTATCCCGACGAAGCCCGCTTCCTCCACCGCGACGGCCTGGTGTGGATGATGAGCCCCGAGCCCACCGTCATCATCGGCGGCGCCGTGTGAGTGGGGGGCTGCTGGCCGGGCGCCGGGCGGTCGTCACGGGCGCCGGTTCGGGCATCGGTGCCGCCACGTGCCGCAGGATGGTCGTCGAGGGGGCGGCGGTTGCCGCCCTCGACATCGATGCGGACGCCGTGCGCCAGGTCGCCACCGAGACGGGTGCCCTCCCGATCGTGGTCGACGTGGCCGACAGTGGTGCCGTCACCGGAGCGTTCGCCGAAGCGGCCGAGCGCCTCGACGGGCTCGACACCGTCTTCAACAACGCGGGGGTGGGAAACGTCCGCCGGCTGCACGACTACGACGACGACGAGTGGGACCGGCTCGTCGCCGTCAACCTCCGCGGCGTGTTCAACGGCATCAGGGCGGCGATGCCCCACCTCCTGGCGGCCGGCGGTGGGGCCGTCGTGAACATGGCATCGGTCAGTGGCATCCGTCCCACCCGGGGCGAGGCGCCGTACAGCGCGGCCAAGGCGGGCGCCATCTCCCTCACCATGAGCGCGGCGTTGGAATACGCCCCCACCGTGCGGGTGAACTGCGTGTCGCCCGGCTTCATCGACACCCCGTTGACGGCGATGGCCGTCCGTGACGACGCACTCCGCCGGGCGATCGAGGCGGGCACGCCCCTCGGCCGGGTGGGCACGGCCGACGAGGTCGCCTCGGTGGTGGTGTTCCTCTGCTCCGACGAGGCCGGCTACGTGACCGGTCAGAACCTGGTGGTCGACGGCGGCAGCCTGCTTCCGAGCGCGCAGTCCGACCCCGTGCTCCGCCTCTTCCTGGGCGAGCCGTAGGAGATTCGCCGCGTTCGCCACTCAGCTGCGAACGCGGAAAGTGGGAAATCTGACCACGCTCCGAGAAAGTGCGCTACGGTCTATCGGCATGGACCGAACCGAACTTGAACGTGAATCGGGAATTCCTGTGAACGCCGCGGTGGACGGCGACGTCCGAGACGGGGTGGTGCTCGACCTCCGCGACGAGGCGGTACTCGACCTCCGCGGTCTCGATGGTCCGACCGCGCCGACGACGCCGGAGGCGTTGCCGCTCGTCGACCCCAACCGGGTTCCGCTGATCGGCAGTCGCTGGGTGCTCCTCGTGGCACTAGCCCTCCTGAACGCCCTCGACCTGATGACCACCCGGGCAGTGCTGGACGCAGGGGGGCGGGAGGGCAACCCCTTCATGGCCGGCGTCATCGACGATCCGCTGGCACCGCTCCTCGTCAAGCTGGCGGGCGTCCTGGTCGTGGTCGTCGTGGTGAACGCGTGCCCCCCCGACTCACGCATCGTGAACCGGGCACTCTCGATGGCCGTGCTCGCGTACGTGGTCGTCGTCAGCTGGAATCTGGTGAACCTCCTGCTGGGGTGACACGGGCCCGCCCCCGGGAATTAGAACAGATTCCAATTCCGGGTACTACGATCCGGCTCGATGACGGCCTCCGAATTTCCCCGGATCATCTCGGTCGACGACCACGTGATCGAGCCGCCCGACGTCTGGGCCAACCGCCTGCCGGCGAGGTACCGCGAGGCCGGCCCCCGCTCGGTGCGGGCGCCGCTCGGTGAGATGACCTACGTCGGCGGCAAGATGTCGTTCACCGGCGGCGAGGGTCCACCGTGCGACTGGTGGCACTACGAGAACAAGAAGATCCCGACCACCCGGCTCTCGGCGGCGGCGGGCTTCGACCGTGACGACGTGAAGATCACCGCCATCACGTACGAGGAGATGCGGCCCGGGTGCTTCGACCCCGTGCCCCGTCTCGCCGACATGGACCTCAACCACGTCGAGGCGTCGCTCTGCTTCCCCAGCTTCCCCCGCTTCTGCGGGCAGACCTTCCTCGAGGCCAAGGACAAGGACCTCGCCAAGCTGTGCGTCGAGGCCTACAACGACTGGATGCTCGACGAGTGGTGCGCCGGCTCCGGCGGCCGTCTCATCCCGCTCTGCATCGTTCCCCTGTGGGATCCGCAGCTGGCGGCTGCCGAGATCCACCGCAACGCGGCACGAGGTGTTCGGGCCGTCACGTTCTCGGAGATACCGCCGTACCTCGGACTCCCGTCCATCCACGACGCCGGTCGGCACTGGGAGCCCTTCATCCGGGCCTGTGCCGAGACCGGCACGGTCATCTGCATGCACATCGGCTCGTCCTCGAAGATGCCGTCCACGTCCGCCGATGCGCCGGCGGCGGTCGGGTCGTCGCTCACGTTCGGCAACGCCATGTCGTCGCTGGTCGACTGGCTCTTCTCCGGTTGGCTCGAGGAGTTCCCCACGTTGAAGCTCGCCTACAGCGAGGGTCAGATCGGCTGGATCCCCTACATCCTCGAACGCTGCGACAAGGTCTGGGAGCACAACCGGGCCTGGGGCGGGGTCGCGGACCGGGTGCCCGTGCCTCCTTCCACCTACTACTACCGACAGGTGTACGGCTGCTTCTTCGACGACGAGCACGGCCTGGAGTCGCTCGCCCGGGTCGGGGTGGACAACATCACCTTCGAGACCGACTACCCCCACTCGGACTCGACGTGGCCCCACAGCCTGGAGATGGCCGAGAAGCAGATGGGCCATCTGCCGACCGAGGTCGTGCGCAAGATCGTCCGGGGCAACGCGATCAAGATGCTGGACCTCGACCTCGATGGCTAGCCGTTCGGGCCGGCTCCTCGTCGGCGGCGAGTGGGTCGAGGGGGCGGGGGGCACCTACGAGGTGATCAACCCGTCCACCGAGTCGGTGGTCGGTCATGCGCCGCAGTCCACCGCGGCCGATGCCGCCGATGCGGCTGCCGCCGCTGCCGCCGCCTTCCCCTCGTGGTCGCGCACAGCGCCCGCCGAGCGCGCCGCCCTGCTCAACCGGGCCGCCGACCTGCTCGACGAGCGCATGGCCGACCTCGTGCCCCTGGTGCAGGCCGAGACCGGGGCCACCCTCGCCGTCACCCGGTCCCTCCAGATTCCCCAGGCTGTCGCCCGCTTCCGTCGCTACGCCAGAGGCGCGCTCGAGCCCAGCCGGATCCCGCTCCCTCCCGCCGAGCAGGCCGCCACCCCGCTCGCCCCGGGCGGTCTCGTCGGCGCCGTGGTCGTTCGCGAGCCCGTGGGCGTCGTGGCCGCCATCACCTCGTACAACTTCCCGATGACCAACATGGCGGGCAAGATCTGTCCCGCCCTGGCCATGGGGAACACGGTGGTCGTCAAGCCCGCACCGCAGGACCCGCTCGCGGTCCTCGAGCTCGTGGCCCTCCTCCACGAGGCGGGCTTCCCGCCGGGGGTGGTCAACGTCGTGAACTCGTCCGGTCCCGAGGCGGCCGAGGCCCTGGTGGCATCGCCCGACGTGGACATGATCAGCTTCACCGGCAGCACGGCGGTCGGCACCCGCATCGCCGAGGTCGCAGGGCGATCCATGAAGCGCCTGCTGCTCGAGCTCGGTGGCAAGGGAGCGAGCGTGATCTTCGACGACGCGGACCTCGATGCCGCGGTGTCGGGCACCGGCAGCACCTGGGCCTTCCACTCCGGTCAGATCTGCACCGCCCCGACCCGGGTGCTCGCCCAACGGGGCGTGTACGACGAGGTGGTCGAGCGCCTGGCGGCCTTCGCCGGCCACCTGAAGGTGGGCGACCCGCTGGCCCCCGACACCATCGTCGGCCCCCTGATCACCGAGGCCCATCAGGACCGGGTGCGCGGCTACGTGGCGGCCGGGACCGACGAGGGCGCCGTGATGATGGCGGGAGGTGAGGCGTCGCTGCCCGACACCGGCTGGTACGTGCCACCCACGCTGCTCGCCGACGCCACCATCGACATGGCGGTGGCGCAAGAGGAGGTCTTCGGCCCGGTCGTGGTGGCCATGCCCTTCGATGACGACGACGAAGCGGTGGCCCTGGCCAACGGCACGCCCTTCGGCCTCTACGACTACCTGTGGACCGGCGACAGCAACCGGGCGTTCGGCATCGCCCAGCAATTGCGCAGCGGCAACGTGGGCATCAACACCCTGCAGCGCAACCACGAGGCCCCGTTCGGTGGCTTCAAGATGAGCGGCGTGGGCCGCGACGGCGGCTCGTTCGGCCTCCACGCCTACAGCGAGCTCCAGTCGATCGTGTGGGCGACGTGACCCCGAGGAGCGACGTGACCGGAGGATTGGCGCAGTGACAGACAAGCGGTTCGACCTGGCCATCGTCAACGGAACGGTCGTCGACGGCTCGGGCCTGCCCCGTCGCCGGGCCGACGTGGGAGTGAAGGACGGGCGCATCACCGAGGTCGGGTTCGTCGATGCCGCCGAGGCCGATCAGGTCATCGACGCGACGGGCCTCGTGGTCGCCCCCGGCATCGTCGACGCGCACACGCACTACGACCCTCAGCTCACGTTCGATCCCTACGCCACCTCGTCCTGCTACCACGGTGTCACCACCGTCCTCGCCGGCAACTGTGGCTTTTCGATCGCTCCGACCCGGGCCGACGATCGCGGCTTCATCACCCAGATGTTCGCCCGCGTCGAAGGCATGTCGCCGAAGGCGCTCGACGGCCTGCCGTGGGACTTCGAGACCTTCCCCGAGTACCTGGCCGCCCGGGAGGGCAAGCTCGGTGTGAACCTGGCGTGCTACATCGGGCACTCGGCGGTGCGGCGCTTCGTGATGGGTGACGCGTCGTTCGAGCGCGAGGCCACCGACGAAGAGGTCGCGGCCATGTGCCGCATCGTGGGCGAGGCCATGGAGGCGGGCGCGGCCGGGTTCTCGTCCTCGCACGCCCCCACCCACTTCGACTCCTACGACCGCCCGGTTCCCAGCCGGGTGTCCTCCAAGGCGGAGCTCGAGGCCCTGGTGGCCGAGGCGGGCCGGCACAACGGCGGCACGATCGCCTACCTGCCCTTCGGGTCGATCGGCGGCCTCGACGCCGAGGGCGAGGAAGAGCTCATCCGGCTCAGCACCATCAGTCGCATGCCGGTCATCATCCAGGGCCTGGGCGCCCGCTCGAAGGTCGATGCGCCCACGGCGGGATGGGACAACGCAAAGCGGTTCGTCGACGAGGCCACCGAACGCGGTGCCGCGGTCTACTCGCTGCTCATGGCCAAGCCGTTCAACCGCACCTTCACCCTGGCCGCGGGGACGAGCCTCTACCAGGGTGTGCTCGAGCTCAACCGCCTGTTCACCGAGGCGAGCACCGTCGCCGAGCGCACCGCCCTCTTACACGACGAGGCCTTCCGGGCCGCGATCCGAGGGTCGGTGAAGCACCCCAACAAGGACGCGGCCAAGGGGCCCACCCTGCCGCCGCCGCACTGGTCCACGCTGCACGTGAGCCGCGTCACCCTGCCCGAGAACGAGGGGTACGTGGGCCGCTCGGTGAAGGAGATCGCCGCGGAGCGGGGTGTCGCCGAGGAGGACGCCATGGTGGACCTCGCCCTCTCGGAGGACCTCGCCGTCGAGTTCGTGTGGAAGACCGAGACCCCCGCGTGGCGCGAGGGCACCCGAGTCGCCCAGCTCGACCCGCACATGTTGCTCGGGACGTCCGACGGCGGGGCCCACCTCGACCGCGACGACGGCGCCGAGTGGAGCAGCTACTTCCTGCGGTACTGGGTGCGGGAGTGGGGGGCATGGACGCTGGAAGAGGGCATCCGCCAGCTCACCCAGTTGCCCGCGGCATTGCTCGGCTTCGCCGACCGAGGCATGCTGCGCCCCTTCTTCGCAGCCGACATCATGGTCTTCGACCCCGACACCATCAGTCCGGACCACAAGGAGTTCGTGCACGACTTCCCGAACGGCGAAGGACGGTTCACCTCGCGGCCCGCGGGCGTCCATGCCACCATCGTCAACGGGGTGCCCATCGTGCGCGACGGGGTGCTGGTCGAGGGCTCGGGGCTTCCCGGTCAGGTGTTGCGCCCCCGAACTGCTTTCGCCCCGACGGACTGACCATCGGTCCTGGGACACCGGGCCTGAACCGACCAGGCCTGGATCGACCGGGCCAAGATCGACGAGGAGCTGCTGATGCTCGAAGGACGCACCTTGTGGGAGCTGGTCGAGCGCCGGGCCGCGGCGACGCCCGATGCCGAGATGGCGGTGGACGAGGACGGCCGGCGACTGACCTTCGGCGAGTTCAGGAACGAGTGCGAGCGCGTTGCCGCCGGGTTGGCGGACCGCGGCCTCGGCGAGGGCGACGTGGTGTCGTGGCAGCTGCCCACCTGGTTCGAGTCGATGATCCTGGTGTGCGCCCTGTCGCGGCTGGGCATCGTCCAGAACCCGATCCTGCCCATCTACCGCAAGCGTGAGGTGAGCTTCGTCGCCCGCCAGGCCGGCACGAGGCTGATCGTCGTCCCGTCGGTCTGGAAGGCCTTCGACTTCGAGGCCATGGCCCGCGAGATCGCCGACGAGGTGGGCGGTGTCGACGTGCTGGTGTGCGACCGGGAGCTCCCGAACGGTGACCCCGCGACGCTGCCACCGCCGCCCGCCACCCCCGACGATCCTGGCGAACTGCCCGTCCGCTGGCTCTTCTACACGTCCGGGACCACGGCCGATCCCAAGGGCGCCCGCCACACCGACGCCACCATTGCCGCCATCGCCAAAGGCATGGGTGACCGTTACGAGGTGACCGAGCAGGATCGTGGCGCGATGGTGTTCCCGTTCACCCACATCGGCGGCATCACCTGGCTGCTCACCGGCCTGCAGTTCGGGAGCGCGAGCATCATGGTCGAGGCCTTCGACCCCGCCACCACCATCGGCGTGCTCGCAGCCGAGGGGGTGACCCTCGCGGGGGCCGGCACCCCGTTCCACATGGCCTACCTGGCGGCCCAACGCCAGAACCCCGACGAGCCCCTGTTCGCGGATGTGCGGGCCTTCCCCGGCGGTGGCGCGCCCAAGCCGCCGAACCTCCACCTGGAGATGAAGAACGAGGTCGGTGGGGTCGGCATCCTGTCGGGCTACGGGCTCACCGAGGCCCCCATCCTGACCCTGGTGGCGGTGGGCGACCCGGACCAGAAGAAGTCCGACACCGAGGGCCGGCCCATGGCTGGTGTCGACCTGCGCATCGTCACCCTCGACGGCCGGCTCGCCGGCCCGAACGAGGAGGGTGAGATCCGGGCAAAGGCCCCGCAGCTGATGCTGGGCTACCTCGACGCCGAGCTGGACAAGGATGCCTTCGACGAGGACGGCTACTTCCGCACGGGCGATCTGGGCACGGCCGACGACGAGGGCTACGTCACGATCACCGGCCGCCTGAAGGACATCATCATCCGCAAGGGCGAGAACATCAGTGCCAAGGAGGTGGAGGACCTGCTCTTCACCCACCCCAAGGTGGCCGACGTGGCGGTCATCGGCCTGCCCGACCCCGCCTCGGGCGAGCGGGCGTGCGCGGTGGTGGTGCCCGCGGATGCCGGTGACCCCCTCACACCGGACGAGATGCGGGACCACCTGGCCGGTGAGGGCCTGATGATCCAGAAGGTGCCCGAGCAGCTCGAGATCGCCGAAAGCCTGCCCCGTAACCCCACGGGCAAGATCGTCAAGCACGAGCTGCGGGCGCAGTACAGCCCGCATCGCGACGGCTGAAGGCGAGCCGAGTCGTATGGTGTCGGAGCTCGTCAACGACATCAAGGCCATGCCGGTCGCCTGCACACCCGCGTGACCGCTTCTGACCCACTGTCCGAAAGGGACCCACATGCACACCGAACTCTGTGACCGGCTCGGGATCGAATTCCCGATCTTCGCCTTCACCCACTGTCGCGACGTCGTCGCCGCCGTCAGCAACGCCGGGGGCCTCGGTGTGCTCGGCGCAGTGGGCTTCACGCCCGAGCAGCTCGCCGTCGAGCTCGACTGGATCGACGAGCACGTGGGTGACAAGCCCTACGGCGTCGACATCGTCATCCCGGGCAAGTACGAGGGCATGGGCGAGATGGACGTCGAGAAGCTCACCAGCGACCTCAACGCCATGATCCCTGCCGAGCACCGCGAGTTCGTGGCGACCCTGCTCGCCGAGCACGACGTGCCCGAGCTCCCCGAGGACCACCAGCGCGTGTCGCTGCTCGGCTGGACCGAGGCCACCGCGACGCCCCAGGTGCACGAGGCCCTGCGCCACGAAAAAGTGAAGCTGATCGCCAACGCCCTCGGAACCCCACCGCCCGAGATCATCGAGGAGATCCACGAGACCGGGCGCCTCGTCGCGGCGCTCTGCGGCGCCGCGTCACAGGCGGTGCGGCACAAGAACGCCGGCGTGGACATCGTGATCGCGCAGGGCACCGAGGGCGGTGGCCACACGGGCGAGGTGGGCAGCATGGTGCTGTGGCCCGAGGTCATCGATGCGGTGGCGCCGACGCCGGTGCTCGCCGCCGGTGGCATAGGAAGCGGTCGCCAGATGGCTGCAGCGCTCACGATGGGTGCCCAGGGGGTATGGACCGGCTCGCTGTGGCTCACCGTCGAGGAGGCCGACATCCCGCCGTCGCAGATGGCCTCCTACCTCGAGGCCGGCAGCCGGGACACCGTGCGCTCGCGCTCGTGGACCGGGAAGCCGTGTCGCATGCTGCGAAACGACTGGACCGAGGCATGGGAGCGCGAGGACACCCCGAAGCCACTGGGCATGCCGTTGCAGTTCATGGTGACGGGCGACGCGGTGGCACGCGGCCACCTCTACCCCGATCCCGCCAAGGACGTGAACTTCAACCCGGTAGGCCAGATCGTCGGCCAGATGAACAAGGTCCGCCGCACCCGTGACGTGATCTACGACATGGTCGAGGAGTGCATCGAGTCGACCGACCGCATGCACACCCTCATGAACGCGGAATCCGCGACCACTTGAGGTCCGTGGAGGCGTCCGGTCAGAGGAGGTACGTCAGAAGAGGTACGGGGGGAGGAGCCCGCCGAACTGGTCGCCTTTCTTCGCGGTGCCGGCCAGGCCGTCGCGGCCCCGCACGAAGTCCTCGCTGCCGGCGCCCGTGAGGCCCGAGCCCGCCACACCGGACAGGACCGTCAGCGCGCCCGTGGAGGCGACGCCGCCCACGGCCTCGGTGGGAGCGGTGGCGGCGAGGTCGGCATAGCCGTCGCCGTTGAAGTCGCCGGTGGCCACGCCCCTGCCGAAGCGGTCGGTGCTCTCCGCGGTCCCCGCCACCTCGGCTGACTCCGAGGTCAGTTCGTCATCGAAGGTCCCGATCACCAGCACCGCCCCGGCGTTGGTGGCGCGACCGATGTCCTTGCCGGGAACGCCCGCCAGGATCTCGGAGCGACCGTCGCCGTCCACGTCCGCCGCGGCCAGGGCGGTGGCGAGCAGGTCGTCGTCCTGCGGGGTGCCGGCGCTGCCCTGGCTCCCGGACCAGAACTGTCGGGACCCGATTCCGGTCGGGCCGGTGGCGGAGCCCGGGACGAGGGTGACGGCCCCGTCGTTGATGGCCGCCGCGTCCTCACCGGGGACCCCGACGATCAGATCTTCCGGACCGTCACCCCCGACATCGCCGATCGCGACCGAGGCGCCGAACACGTCGTCGCGCTCCGCGCGCCCCGACACCCCACCTGCCCCCGATCTGACCTCTCGGCTGGTCGATCGGTCGAGTCCCTGGGGCGAGCCTTGGACGACGATCACCTGTCCGGCGTTGGTGGCGGCGCCCACGTCCTGGCCGGGACTGCCGATGGCGAGGTCGTCGGTGCCGTCGCCGTCGAGGTCGCCGGTGGCGAGTGAGGCGCCCAGCAGATCGCCCGCCTGGGCCGCGCCCGCCACACCGGCGCTGCCCGAGACGAGCTGGAGAGCCCGCGACTCGGTGGGTCCGTCGGCCGACCCGCGCGCGATCACGACCGCGCCGGCGTCGGCCGGGCCGACGTCCTCGCCGGGGGCGCCGACGGCGAGGTCGACTCTGCCGTCGGCATCGAAGTCACCCGCAGCGAGCGTCGCGCCCAGCTGGTCGCCGGACTCCGGCGTTCCCGCAAGCCTGCCGCTCGCCCCCGACAGGCGCTCGCTGCTACCCAACGCGGTGAGCCCGGACTCGGAGCCGGGGATCAGGATGACGGCGCCCCCGTCCACCGCGTTCGTGCCGGTGTCCTCGCGGGGCACGCCCACCGCGAGGTCGTCATAGCCGTCACCGTCGAAGTCGCCGGCGACCACCGCGGCGCCGAACGCGTCGCCCGTCTCCGCCGCGCCCGCCAAGGCGCTCACGCCCGGGACGAACTGCTGGCTCCCCGCAGTGTTCACGCCGGCCGAGGCCCCGTACAGCACGGTGAGCGCGCCCGCATCGGCCGCGCCGGGAGCGTCCTTTCCCGGCACCCCGGACGCCACATCGTCGTAGCCGTCGCCGTTGAAGTCGCCGGCGGTCACCGTCGGGCCACCCCACTGGCGGGGGGGTGGCCGGTGCCGTGGGGGCATAGCCGTCGTTGCGCAGTTCGGCGCCGAAGGGCACGGACGACCAGGTGGTGTGGCCGAACGCGTTCGGGTAGGTGACCGTGTTCGGGCCGACGGAGCCGACCATCACGCCGAGGTTCTTGGGCGTGCCGTACGGCCGCTGCTCGTCGTAGTGGAGGTGGGGGGCGTTCGACGAGCCGGTGTTCCCCGACCGGCCGATGAGGGTGCCCGTCTCGACCGCCTGGCCGGTGTCGACGCTGACGCTCGACAGGTGCAGGTAGCGGGAGTAGGTGCCGTCGGCGTGCCGGATGGCCACGTACAGGCCACGTGCGTCGGCGCCCGAGCGGCGGGTCTCGTGCACCACGCCGGGGCCGGTGGCGTACACCTTGGTGCCGACCGGCATGCCGATGTCGATGGCGGGGTACGAGTGGTGGCCGCTGCATATGCCGGGCGAGGGGTTGCTCTGGGTGCACCACACCTCTTCGGTGCCGAGGAACGGCACGGCCTGGGCCGACTCGTCGGGCTCGGCGCGACCGACCTCGGTCGAACGGACGCCCATCTCCTGGTGCGGACCCATCTCCGGCTCCGCTGTGGGCCCGGCCTGGGCGGCTCCCGGAGAGGCGTGGGCCAGGATCACGAAGAGGCATGCCGCGACGGCAGCGAGGCGCGCCATCGGGTGGTGGAAGGCGGACACGGGCCATCCATTGTGGTCGCTATGGTCTGCCCGTGGCCAGTCAGACGCCCCCCGTCCGCTTCAATCTCGCGGACATCTGGGAGTGCGCCGCGGGAATGATCCCGCATCGGGAGGCCCTCGTCGTGGTCGGCGGGCCCAACCCCCGCCGGCTCACCTACGGCGAGGTCGAGGCCCGGGCCAACCGGCTGGCCCATGCTCTCGTGGAGCGGGGCGTCGAGGCCGGCGACCACGTGGGGCTCTACCTGCGGAACGGCTCCGAGTACCTCGAGGGCTTCCTCGCGGCGTTCAAGGTCCGGGCCGTCCCGATCAACGTCAACTACCGCTACGTCGCCGACGAGTTGGCGTACCTCTTCGCCGACGCCTGCATCGTGGCGCTGGTCCATCACGCCGAGTTCACGGACCGGGTGGCTGCGGTGGCGGGTGGCCTCCCAGCGCTCCGGTCGTTCCTCTCGGTGGCCGACGGCACCGATGTCCTCGATTCCCACCACACGTCTCTCGGTGTGGAGGACTACGAGACGGTGCTGGCCGCGTCGAGCCCCGAACGCGACTTCGCCGAGCGCAGCGGCGATGACCACTACGTGCTCTACACGGGTGGGACCACCGGCATGCCGAAAGGGGTGGTGTGGCGCCAGGAGGACGCCTTCTTCGCCTGCATCGGTGGGGGTGACCCGACCCGTTACGAAGGCACGGTCGATCGTCCGGAGCAGTTGGCCGACCGGGTGGCGGACACCGACACGCCGTTCACCTTCCTGCCTGTCGCGCCGCTCATGCACGCCGCAGCCCAGTGGACCAGTCTCTCGTGGTTGTACGCCGGCGGCCGGGTGGTCCTGATGCCTGGCTCTCTCGACCCCGACGGCATCTGGCAGGCGGTGCAGGACGAGGAGGTCAACCTGATCGTGGTGGTCGGCGACGCGGTGGCCCGACCCCTGCTCGACGCCTTCGACACCGCCGGCGGTCACGACCGCTACGACACCTCGTCGCTGTTCGCCATCGGCTCGGGGGGCGCGCCGCTGACGCCGTCACTGCGCCGGCGCCTGGCCGCCACGTTCCCGAACTCGGTGATCAACGACGGCTTCGGCTCGTCCGAGACCGGTGCCCAGGGGGCGCGGCAGGGACTCGGCGCCGACGACGCGGACGACGGACCGCCGCGATTCGACCCGCTCGACGACAACACCGTGGTGTTGGCCGACGACCTGCGACCCGTCGAGCCGGGTTCGGGACAGATCGGCCGGGTGGCCCTGCGGGGGCACATCCCGGTCGGCTATCACAACGACCCCGAGAAGACCGCGGCGACCTTCGTGGAGGCACGGGGCCAACGGTGGGTCATCACGGGCGACATGGCTCAGGTGGGCGTCGACGGCTCGATCACGCTGCTCGGCCGCGGGTCGGGGTGCATCAACACCGGCGGTGAGAAGGTCTTCCCCGAGGAGGTCGAGTCGGTGTTGAAGGCTCACGGCGACGTCTACGACGTCCTGGTGGTGGGGATCGACGACGAGCGTTGGGGTCAGACCGTCGCCGCGGTCGTCCAGCCGGTGGACGGGGCGGCGCCCACCGCCGAGGTCCTCGCGGCGCACTGCCGGGCCCACCTGGCCGGGTACAAGGTGCCCCGCACCCTGGTGCTGGTGGACGCGATCGTGCGCTCGCCCGTCGGCAAGGCCGACTACCGGTGGGCCAAGTCGGTCGCCTCCGTCGCCTCGAGCGCCTGACGGCCCCGCCCCGCGTTCTGGCGTCGGGAACCGTCGCTGACCGACGCCGGATGACGCCAGATCGGGGTGACGGTCACGGTCAGTCGGCGGCGGCCTCGACCGCGCCGGCGGCGGCCTCGTCGGCGGCGGCGCGCAGGTCCTTGACGGCCCGGCCGAAGCCGTCGGCGAGGTCCCACAGGTCGGGGGTGGTCTCGCGGCATCCGATCACGCCGAAGTCCATGTTGCCCATGTTCGACAGCACGGTGATGTTGATGCCGGCGCCCTCGATGAGCGGCCCGAAGGGGTACACGGCCACCACCCGCGCTCCGGCGCAGTAGAGCGGGACGGGCGGACCGGGCACGTTGGAGATCACCAGGTTCTGCACTGGCCGATGGTGGCTGGCGAGGCCCATGCTCGAGTAGAGCCGCATGGCCCGGTTGAACAGCACCGGCGGGGCGAACTGCGTGAGATCGCGCAGGACGTCGGCGCCGATGGCGTTGTGCATCTCCTTGGCCGCCTTGGTGTCCTCGCGGATCTCGAGGAGCTGGTCGACCGGGTCCTCGAGCTGGACCGGTAGGCGCACGGCCATGCTCGACACCTGGTTGGTCCCTTCCTGCTGCCCCTCGCCGTGCACCGACACGGGCTCCATAGAGATGAGCGGCTTGTCGGGCAGGTCGTCGTGGTCGAGCAGATAGCGGCGGAGGGCGAGGGTGCAGGCGGCCAGGACGACGTCGTTGATCTTCACGTCGAAGGTGGACTTGATGAAGCGGAGGTCCTCGAAGTCGGCCTGGCCGAACGCCACGGCCCGGTGGGGGGTGAGCGCGCCGGTGAACTTGGTCTTCGGTGCGGTGAACGGCAGCGCCGGGCTCGGCCCCTCGGCGTCGTCGTGGCCGAGCACCGAGGTCGCGGTGCGCACCACGGTGGAACCGATCCGCCCGAGGCTCCGCAGGCCCCGGAGGGGGTCGGCGAGCCGCGACCGCCCGGCGGCGGCGAGGAGCTCGAGGTCGGACGGGACCCGGTCGGGCTCCCACGCCTCGGCGGGGGGCGGCGGCTCGGGTGCGTCGGGCTCCAGGTCGAAGAGCTGGCTCATGAGGTCGGCGCCCGTGACCCCGTCGATGCAGCAGTGGTGCACCTTGCAGATCAGCGCGACCGTGCCGTCGTCGGCGCCCTCCACCACCACCGTCTCCCAAAGGGGGCGGCTCCGGTCGAGCGGGCGACCGGCGATGTCGCTGATGATGTCGGCCAGCTCGCGCCGGGTGCCGGGTGGCGGCACGGCCACCCGGTGCACGTGGTTGGCGATGTCGAACTCCGGGTCCTCGATCCACACCGGGTCGTCGAGGTGGAACGGCACCACGAGCAGACGACGCCGGTAGGGGGGAAGCAGGTGGATGCGCGAGGACAACATGTCGCGGATGGCCTCGAACGAGTAGCCGTCGCGCATGGTGGCGGGGTCGACGATGATCACGCCCGTCACGTGCATGTGGCTGCTCGGCGTCTCCATGTACAGGAACGCGGCGTCGATGGGCGCCAGTCGGTTCATCTCGTCGGTTCCCGATCGTGCGCCATGGTGGCCCATGGTGTCACCTCACGCAGGCGGCGGCCCGGTTGCTGAGGCTGGGCCCTCGTCGCCACTGTCGGAAGAGGTGGGCGTCGATCCCGTTGGTGAGATAGCAGAACGACAGGCCCGAGGCCGGGTCGGCCCAGGCGACCTGCCCGCCGGCGCCGTTGTGGCCGAAGGCGGCGGGCGAGACCGTGCGGCCCATGCCCCGCATGGCGGCCTTGCCGTCGTCGCCGGCGATGACGAGCCCGATGCTCCGGTTGGCCGCCACGCCGGTCATGGGGTCGGGGTACGTGTTGCGGATGCGGCCGGTGGCGTCGGCGAGGAGTCCCGGGTCCCAGAGCCCGCCCTGGTTGTGCAGCAGGGCCTGGTAGAACAGCACGACGTCGGCGGCGGTGGCGACGCCGCCACCGCCGGGGACGCCGACGGCCAGGTTCTGCGGTTCGCCGAACACGAGCAGGAGGTCGTCGGTGACGCCACCCGTCATGGCGTCGAGGCCGACGCCGGCCACCCCCGTGACCTTCTCGATCTCTTCGGCGGTGGGTGGCTCGCCCACGCTCACCAGTCGGGCCACGTCGGCCTGCTCCGCCACCGGCACACCGAGCCGGAAGCTGGTGAGCCCGAGCGGCTCGATGACCCGTCGGTGCAGCGCCGACCGGTAGTCCTCACCGTCGAGGCGCTCGATGATCTCGGCCAGGACCCAGTGTGCCGAGGTGGCGTGGTACTCGAAGCGGGTGCCGGGCTCCCAGTTGAGCCGCCAAAGGCCGAAATGCTCGAGGCGGGCGTCGCGGTCGCCCCATCGGGGTGGGCCCAGTGGGGCGTACGGGAAGCCGGACGTGTGCAGGAGCACCTGCTCGACGGTGACGACCTCCTTCCCGTTGGTGGCGAATTCGGGGACGAGGTCGCCCACGCGCTGGGACGGGTCGAGCCGCCCCTCGGCCATGAGTTGCCAGATGACCGAGGTCACGAAGGGCTTGGTGGCCGAGAAGATCACGAAGCGGCTGTCGGCTGGTGCCTCGCCGAGGGTCTCGAACGCGACGACCCGTCCCTCGCGCGCCAAGGCGAGTTGGCAGGACGGCAGGAGCCCGTCGTCGACCTCACGGCGGGCCCGCTCGACGAGGGCGTTCACGGCCGCGGGGTCGACCCCCGCGCCGGCCGGGTCGTGGACGGTGACACTGGTCGCGGGCACGGCCGCGCAGGCTAGTTCTCAGGGTCTTCTCAGGCGCCGTTCAGACCGTTCTCATCCCCGGGCGGTCTGCTGGGTCCCATGGAAACCATCCAGAGCACCCCAACCCCGGAGTCGTCGCCCACCGGCGGCTCGTCCCTCAAGAACAGGCGCTGGCTCGCCGTCACGGCGGCGACGCTCGCGCTGGCCGGCGCCGGCTTCGGCATCGGTGTCGCCCAGGCTCAGGAGAGCGGGAACGACGCCACCACCACGACCGAGGCGCCCGACGCCTCCACGCCCGACGCCTCCACTCCCGACAGGGCGACGCCGGACGCCGCGGACCGCCCGACCGACGAGGAGATCCAGGCCTTCAAGGACTGCATGGCCGCCAACGGTGTCGACCTGCCCGACGAGCGTCCCGCTCCCGGCGACCGCCCTGAGCGCACCGAGGAGGAGCGGGCGGCCTTCCGGGAAGCCCTCGATGCCTGCGAGGACGTCAAGCCGGAGGGCTTCGGCCGCCGAGGCGGTCCGGGATGTGACGGACCCGGTAGCGCCGAGGGTGAAGGTCCCGCGCCGGATCAGGGCGGGGCCGACGCCCCCGCGACCCAGGACAACAGCGAGAGCTGAGGTTCCCGCGGGCGCCCGAGTGCCCGAACGATCCCCGCCGGTGGTGGGCCTTCGGGCCCGCCCCCGGCACGTTCGCGTGGCGTTCTCAGGGTTTTCCCAGGTTCGGGTGATTGGCTGGACCGCATGACCGACATGGGCGCACCGACCGAACCGACCGAGGCGATCGCCGACAGCGCAGGCTCACGGCCGGAGGACGAGACCTCAGGCCCAGCAGGCGTGAACGTTCGCTGGTGGTGGCTCGCCCTGGGCGCTCTGGGGTTCATGCTCCTCGGCAGCCTGCTCACCTTCGTCGGGACCAAGGCCAACGACGACGGCCCCGACTTCCACCCCCACGCGATGTTCACCGACGGCGGGATGCGAGGAGGGCCCGGTGGTCGGGGCATGCAGGGCGGTCCGGGCATGCAGGGCGGTCCGGGCGTGCAGGGCGGTCCGGGCATGCAGGGCGGGCCGGGCATGCAGGGTGGTCCCGGGGTCGGTCCGGGCGGCGGCGGCCCGGGCTTCGATGGTCCCCCCGACCAGAACGACCCCTACCAGGGCGACGACACGGATCGGGGCGACCAGGGCCGCCCCGATCAGGACACGACCGACACCACGGGAACCACCGACACCACGGGAACCACCGACAGCACCAGCTGACGTCGACGCCGGGTCGCGAGGGCCTGCCGGCGTTCGCTCAGACGGCCACCGTGGGGAGCCGGAAGCCGATGGCGGCACCGCCGCCCGGGGCACGTCCGGCGAACACCGTGCCCCCGTGGTCGTCCACCACCTGGCGCACGATGGCCAGGCCGAGGCCCGAGCCCGGTGTGGACCTGGCCGAGTCCGCCCGGTAGAAGCGGTCGAACACCCGGTCGAGGTCGGCCTCGGCGATGCCCGGCCCCTGGTCGCTCACCGTGAGCGCGCCGTCCAGCAGGCGCACGCCGATGGTGCCGGCTTCGGGGCTCCACTTGCCGGCGTTGTCGAGCAGGTTGGTGACGGCGCGCTCGAGGCGGGTCGCCCGGCCGACGACCGTGGTGGGTTGCAGGTCGCAGTGGACGGTGAGCCCGGTGCGACGCTCGGCCCGGGCAGCCATCCGCTCGACCAGTTCGTCGAGGCGCAACGTCTCGGTCGACTCCGGTGCCTGTTCGTCCTCGGTGGCGAGCTCGACGAGCTCACCGACGAGGCCGGTCAGCTCGATCATCTCGGCCCGGAGGTCCGAGAGCAGCTCGGCACGCTCCGAGGGTTCGAGCTCGTCGAGGCGGTCGAGCACCTCGACGTTCGTTCGCAGGCTGGTGAGCGGCGTGCGCAGTTCGTGGCTGGCGTCGGTGACGAGCTGGTGCTGCTGCCGGCGGGAGGCCCGAAGCGCACGGAGCATGTCGTTGAAGCTCAGGGCGAGGCGGCCGACCTCGTCCACGCGCTCGACGCCGATCTCGATCTCGGACGTGAAGTCCTGGTCGCGAGCCATCCGCTCGACCGCGACCGTGAGGTCGTCGACGGGTCGCAGCGAGCGGCGGGCGACGGCCCAGCCGACCAGGCCTGCGACCGCCACGCCGACGAGCCCGACCAGGCCGTAGGTGAGCGTGAGCCGGCGGATGGTCTCGTCGAGGCCCGTGACCGATCGGGCGAGTTGCACGGCGCGACCGTCGGCGGCCGCCGCCGTGTAGATGCGCAGGTGGTCGCCGTCGATCTCCCCGTCCCGGAAGTACGCGGGCGCCGTTCCCGCGGCCACCGCGAGGTCGCGCTCGTCGAGCGGCCTCTGGCGGGTGACGGCGACACCGTCGACGACGATCCCGTCCTCATCGAAGACGCGGACGGTTGTGTCCCCGGCGCCCAGCGGGTCGAGGCGGTCCGGTGGTGGTCCCGGGCGCCCGCGCCGAGGGTCGAGGCTCGCCCTCGCCCGCTGCTCGAGGGCCTGGTCGACCCCGCTGCGCAGCTCGCCCCGCGTGGTGAGGGTGGCCACAGCGGCCACCGAGATCACGGCGAGGCCGACGGCCACGGTCACCAGCATCGTGAGCCTGGTGCGGAGGTTCACGAGGCCCGGGCCACGTACCCGACGCCCCGGACGGTCTGGATCAGGCGGGGTTCCCCGCTCGCCTCGGTCTTGCGCCGCAGGTAGCCGATGTAGACGTCGAGCGAGTTGGACGAGGTGGCGAAGTCGTATCCCCAGATGCGGTCCATGATGAGGTCGCGGGTCAGGACCTGGCCGGCGTTGGCGAGGAGTAGCTCGAGCAGGGAGAACTCGGTCCGGGTGAGGCTGACCTCGCGCTCGCCCCGGCGCACGAGGCGACTGGCGGGATCGAGGGTGAGGTCGTCCAGTACCAGCGACTCGCCATCGGAATCGGGTGCGGCGCGGCGCAGCAGGGCGCGGAGCCGGGCCAGCAGCTCCTCGAGGGCGAACGGCTTCACCAGGTAGTCGTCAGCCCCTGCATCGAGGCCTGCGACCCGGTCGGTGAGTCGGTGCTTGGCCGTGAGCACGAGCACGGGCGTCCGGTCGCCCCGGTCCCGGAGCTCACGGCAGACCTCGATGCCGTCGAGCCGGGGCATCATCACGTCGAGCACGATGGCGTCGGGCTGGTCGTCCGCGACGGTGCGGAGGGCCTCCACCCCGTCGCCCGCCAAGGACACGTCGTAGCCCTCGAGGTGCAGGGCGCGCCGCAGCGCCTGGCGGACGCCCGGATCGTCGTCGACCACCAAGACGTGCACCGCCCCAGCATCGCAGTTGCTGCTGAGAATCAGCTGAGAAGCGGGTGGGGCGGACGCCGGGCCAAGATGGTCTCGTGCGTGTCTTGGTGACCGGTGGGACGGGTTTCGTGGGCTGCCATGCAGCAACAGCCCTCTCCGAGGCCGGCCACGAGGTGCGGCTGCTGGTGCGCGACCGCGCCAAGGTCGATCGGGTCTATGCGCCCCTCGGCGCACCGTCGGTCGATTCGGTGCGGGGCGACGTCCTCGACCTGCCGTCGGTCGAACGGGCGCTCGACGGCTGCGATGCCGTCGTCCATGCGGCGGCCGTCGTGGCCAACGACCGGCGCCGGGCCGCGGAGGTGCTGGCCACGAACCCCGCCGCGGCCCGCAACGTGCTCGGGGCCGCCCATCGAGCCGGCCTCGACCCCATCGTGCACGTCTCGAGCGTGGCATCGCTGTTCCCGCCTCCGGGGCCGGTCATCGACGCCACCACGCCGGTCGCCTCGCCCACGAGCGCGTACGGGCGGTCGAAGGCCGAGGCCGAGCGCGTCGCCCGCGCCCTGCAGGCGGAGGGGGCGCCGATCGTGATCGTCTACCCGGGCGGGGTGTGGGGCCCCCATGACCCCAACCTGAGCGAGCAGGTGCGGGCGGCAGCCACACTGATGCGCAGCGGCGTGCCCATCACCTCCGGTGGTCTCACGGTGCTCGACGTGCGCGACCTGGCCACGGTCGTCACCGCCGCGGTGGCGGCGGGGCAGGGGCCGCGCCGGTACATCCTCGGGGGGCACTTCTTCACCACCCGCGAGCTCGCCGACCTCCTCGAGCGGGTGACCGGGCGGGTGCGCCGCCTGCCGGCACCGCCGCGCCTGCTCCGGACGATCGGACGGGCGAACGACGTGGTGATGCGCGCGCTGCCCGTCGACCTCAGCCTCACCTACGAGGGCATGGTGTTCCTCACCCACGGCATACGGACCGACGACTCGGGAACCCTGGACACGTTCGGGCTGTCGCTGCGCCCGCCGGACGACACGGTGGCCGACACGTTGCGCTGGCTGCTCGGCCAGGGTCTGCTGAAGCCCCGCCACGTCCCCCGTCTGTCGCCGCTCCGCTGACGGTCGTCACGGCAACGGGAGAGCCGCCGCGCCGGGGATGAACGGTGTGAACCACCGGTGGCGTACAGTGGCCAGGAGTGGCTCAAGCCAGTGGGGAGCAGGTTGGGGACGACGTGGCGGTGAGCGGTCCGCCGCTGCCTCTGGGGCGCCGGGTCGAGTTGCCCGGACGCGGCACCACCTTCGTGCGCGAGGTGGCGGGACCGCCCGGGGCGCCCACCCTGCTCCTTCTCCATGGCTGGATCGCCAGCGCCGGCCTCAACTGGTTCCAGGTCTACGAGGAGCTCGGCAAGCGCTTCCGTGTCATCGCTCCCGACATGCGTGGCCACGGGCGCGGTCTGCGGGCGCTGCGCCGCTTCCGTCTGGCCGACTGCGCCGATGACGCCGCCGGACTCCTCGACGAGCTCGGCTCGGGCCCGGTCATCGCGGTCGGCTACTCGATGGGGGGCCCGGTCGCCCAACTCCTCTGGAAACGTCACCGCGGCCTGGTGGACGGACTGGTCCTCTGCTCGACCGGGCACTCGTTCGTGAAGGGAGGGCGGGAGCGCTACGTCTTCACCAGCGCCATGGCCGCCCTGGCCGCAACCACGCGGGTGGGCCAGTTGGCCGCCCACCTGCCGAGCCGGCAGATCCAGCGGATGATGCCGATCCGGGTGGATCGTTCCCGGCCCACGTCTCTGCAACGGTGGGCGGCCGAGGAGATGCGTCGTCACGACCCGCGCGTGATCATGGAGGCGGGCCACGCCATCGGCAACTACGACGCACGCAAGTGGATCGGCACCGTGGATGTGCCCACGTCGGTGCTGGTCACCACCGAGGATCGTGCCATCTCGCCCGAGACCCAGCTCGACATGGCGCGGTCGATCAGGAACGCCGACGTGCACCTGACGAAGCACGGCCACGTGCTGTGCGCGCGTCCCGAGTTCGCGGCGCCACTCGCGGCTGCCTGCTCGGCCGTCGCCGCCCGCGTCTAGGGAGCTTGGCGGAGGGCGGCAAGGACCTCGGCGGTGAGGGTGGGGTCCGCGGCGTACGGGGTGTAGAAGCCGAGGCGGTCGGCCACGTCGCCGAAGCGTTCGTGCACCTGGCGGGCCACGTCGGCCGGCTCGCCGACGACGGCGATGGCGCGGAGCAGATCGTCCTCGACGAGGCCGGTCATCTCGTCCCACCGGCCCTCCTTGGACAGCCGGTTCAGCTCGGGCTGCAGCTCGCCGTAGCCCTCGGCATCGAGCACGGACCGGTAGGCGGGGGTGGAACCGTAGAAGGCGATCAGGCCCTTGGCGCCGGCGGTGGCCGCGGCCGCTTCCTGGTCGTTGCGCCAGGCGCACACGATCGTCTCGCACACGAGGGTGAGATCCGCTCGGGTGCGGCCGCCGGCCGCGAGGCCGTCCGCCACGCCGGGCAGCGTGTGCCCGCGGACGAAGCGGTTCGAGTTGAACGGGTGGACGAGCAGCCCGTCCGCCACCTCGGCCACCATGCGGGTCATGCGGGGCCCGAGGGCACCGGCCCAGATCGGCGGCGAGCCGAACGGCAACGGCCCGGGGTTGAAGAGCGGTGGCATCAGGCTGAGGTTGTAGAACTCGCCCGAGACGTCGAGGCGCCCACCCTCCTGCCAGGAACGCAGCACGGCCCGGGTGGCCTCGATCAGCTCGCGCAGGCGCGCCACCGGCCGTGACCACACCGCGCCGTAGCGCTTCTCGATGTGCGGGCGGACCTGGGTGCCGAGGCCGAGTGCGAAGCGGCCGCCCGAGGCCTCGTGCAGGTCGTAGGCCTGGTGGGCGAGGTGCGTGGGGCTGCGGGGGAACGCGATGGCGAGGTTGGTGTAGAGATCGAGGCCCTCGACCGCCGACGCCGCGACCAGCGGGTAGAAGACGTCGTGGGGGCCTTCGAAGGTGAAGACACCGTCGAAGCCCATGTCGCGCAGGGCCAGCGCCTCGGACGCGGCGCCGGTGAGCGGGCCGTGCAGCTGCGTGTCGATCAACACGGCGTGACGGTACCTGACCCACCGTCAGATCCTGCTGTGCCATGATGTCTCCCGCCGTCAGCCCCGGTACGTCCGGGCGGGCCTCGGAAAGAGAATGAGGGGGACTCATGAAGCTTCGCCGTCTTGTCGTGGTGCTGACTGCGCTGGTGCTGATCGCCGGTGCCTGCTCCAGCCGGGGCGAGGACACCTCGGCCTCCGGTGGCGGCGAGACCACCACCAGCGCGGCCGACGCCGGCGAGGCCACCGAGACGTTCGGCACCATCGACTCGCCCTGCGGTGACGCCGGCGGCACGGCGACGACGGACACGACAACCGGCGCGCCCGACGAGACCCAGGGCATCACCGCCGAGGCCATCTCGGTCGGCACCGTGGCCGACCCCGGCTTCAGCGCCCGCCCCGGCCTCAACCAGGAGATCTTCGACGCCGGTGAGGCGTTCGTGAAGTGGTGCAACGACCAGGGCGGCATCAACGGGCGCGAGCTCGATCTGACGCAGTACGACGCGGCCTTCACCGAGTACCAGACCCAGATGCAGGAGGCGTGCGGGCAGGAGTTCGCCATCGTGGGCGACGGCGCCGTGCAGGACAACCAGTGGGCGGACACCGGTGCCGCGTGCGGCCTGATCGACGTCGCCGCGTTCTCGGTCACCCCCGAGCGTGCGGGCAGGGCCGGCGACGATCCCGTCGAGGCGCGATCGGTGCAGCCGGTGCCGAACCCGTCCGACGAGTTCCCGGTGGGCGGCGTGCAGATCCTCGCCGAGGAGAACCCGGACGCCTTCCAGAACGTCGGGATGCTCTACGGCGACTTCCAGACGACGATCACCCAGTATGAGCGGTCGCGAGAGGCTTACGAGCAACTGGGCGCCGACATCGTCTACGAGCAGGCCTACAACCCCGCGGGCGAGGCCAACTGGGCGCCGTTCGCGACGGCCCTGAAGGACGCCGGCGTCGAGTGGCTCAACTTCGTGGGCGAGGGCGGCAACCTGGCATTGCTGCAACAGGCGATGTCCGAGATCGACTACTCGCCGCAGGTCACCCTCCAGGACGCCAACTTCTATGACCCCGAGTACCTCGCCGCGGCGGGACCTGCGGCCGAGGGCACCTATGTGCGCAATTCGTTCGTCCCGTTCGAAGAGGCGGCCGACAACCCGGCGACCCAGCAGTACATCGACATGGTGGACGCGGTCGACGGCAAGGTGGCGCTGCTCGGGGCGCAGAGCGTGTCGGGCTGGCTCCTGTTCGCACAGTCGGTCAAGTCGTGCGACGACGAGGGCGACCTCACGAGGACCTGCGTGCTCGAGACCGCGGCGGCCGTCGACGAATGGGACGGTGGCGGGCTGCACGCCCCGGGTGACCCATCGACCAACAGCGGCACGCGCTGCGTCGCGCTGCTCCAGGTGCAGGACGGCGCCTTCGTCCGATACAAGCCCCAGGAGGGCTTCGACTGTCAGGACGACTACGTCGTCTCGCTCGAGGGCGAATACTCCTCAGGCGGTTGAGCGGGCCATCCGGGACGACATCGCCCCACCCGCCCGACAGGCCCTGAACTGATGACGCCGTGAGCCAGTTCCTCGCCTTCACGGTCCTGGGCCTGGTGACGGCCGCCATCTACGCGGTCGCGGCCAGCGGCCTGGTCGTCACCTACACCACCTCGGGCATCTTCAACTTCGCCCAGGGCGCGTTCGGGATGTTCGCAGCCTTCGTCTACTGGCAGCTCCGTGTCGAGTGGCAGTGGCCGGCACCCGTCGCCCTGTTCGTGGTCCTGGTGGTGCTCGCGCCGGCCTTCGGGGCCGTGATCGAGCGGGTGATCTTCCGCGGTGTCGAGGGGACGAGCGAGGTCGTGAAGATCGTCGTCTCGGTGAGCCTGCTGTTCTTCGTGTTCTCGCTCGTCCCGATCCTCTTTCCTCCCGCGGGTCGGCGCATCCCTGGGTTCTTCGACCCCGGCAAGTTCACCATCGGCGAGATCTCCGTCACCTACCACGACGCCATCACGGTGGTGGCCGCCATCGCGGTCGCCGTCGGGTTGCGGGCCTTCCTGTACCGCACCCGGACCGGCGTGGCCATGCGGGCGGTCGTGGACGACCGCTCGCTCTCGCAGCTCAACGGCGGCCGCCCGGGTCGGGCCTCGATGCTGGCGTGGGCGATCGGCACGTCGCTGGCGGGCCTGGCGGGCATCCTGCTGGCCGGGAGCCAGGGGAACCTCGCGCCGCTCCCGCTCACGTTGCTCGTGATCAACGCCTACGCCGCAGCCATGATCGGACGCCTTCGGAGCCTGCCGCTCACCTTCGTGGGGGCCCTCATCCTCGGCCTCGGCGAGTCGTACTTCATCGGCTACGTGCCGAGTGGGCAGACGATCGCGTCGGTGTTCGGCCACGAGCTCGCCACGCCCATCAGCCTCGCCGGGCTGCGGCCGGCCGTCCCGGTGCTCCTCTTGTTCATCGTGCTCCTCGTCCTGCCGCCCACACGCGTCCGCGCCGCGGGCCAGCAGCGGGTGCGCGACTACGTGCCCACGCCGTCGCTGCGGCGATGGCTCATCGGCGGCCCGGCCCTGGTCGCCGCCGCCTACGCCGTGACCGAGTTCGCCGGCGGCACTCGCGTCTCGCAGCTCAGCCAGGGAATCGCACTCGGTGTCGTCATGCTCTCGTTGGTGCCGCTCATCGGGTACGGCGGACAGATCTCGCTTGCCCCCATGGCCTTCGCCGGCATCGGCGCGGTCGTCATGGGTCACTTCGGGGGGGACGGGACGCCATGGGGCCTCGTGCTCGCCGTCGTCGTCACCGCGGCGGTCGGCGTGCTCGTCGCGCTCCCCGCCCTGCGCCTGAGCGGTCTCTACCTGGCGCTGTCGACGGCCGCGTTCGCCGTGTTCATGGACCGCCTGGTCTTCAGTCAGGGGCTCGTGATCCCGAACGGGGCGCTGAGCGTCCCGCGCCTCGACGTGCTTGGCGTCTCGTTCGACTCGAACGAGGCGTACCTCGTCCTGCTCGGGCTGGCGTTCTCCCTCGTGGCCGTGCTGATCGTCCTCCTTCGGCGCGGCGAGTTCGGCCGGCGCCTCCAGGCCATGAAGAGCAGTCCGGCGGCCTGCACCACCCTGGGCCTCGACCTCACCCGCACCAAGGTCGAGGTGTTCGCGCTCTCGGCCGGCATCGCCGGGCTCGGCGGCGCCCTCTTCGGCGGCGCCGTCACCTCTGTCAGCCCGGAGCGCTTCCAGTTCCTCACCGGCCTCCCGGTCCTGCTGCTCGCCGTGGCCGGCGGCATCGGGGCGGTCGGCGGCGCACTGTTCGGGGCCGTCGCCTACTCGCTCTTCTTCTTCATCATCCCTGACATCGCCCCGAGCCTCACCAACCTCTTCCTGCTCGCCCCCGGCCTGCTCGGCATCAGCCTCGGTCGGAACCCCAACGGAGCCGTCAACGAGATCGCCAAGAGCTTTCGGGACCTGGCGGAAGCGCGGCGGGAAAGAGCAGCTGGCGCGGCGAGCGGGCCGCCCCGGTCGGACACCCTCGACCGGATGGGCCTCGACGCGCCCTTCGTCGCCGACGACCTGCGCCTGCTCGACCACGAGCTGGGGCTCGACGAGGAGCCGTCCTACGCCGAGCTGGTCGACCGCCTTGGTTCACGCTGATGGCCCTGCTCGAGGCGCGGGAGGTGTCGGTGCGCTTCGGGGGGCACCTTGCGGTGAACAAGGTCGACCTCCGGGTCGAGGCCGGGCGGGTCACCGGTCTCATCGGCCCGAACGGTGCCGGCAAGACGACGATCTTCAATGCCCTGACGGGCCTGCAGGCCGCATCGGGCGGCTCGGTGGTCATCGACGGGGAAGACGTCTCGCGCCTCGCCCCGCACAAGCGGGCCCGGCGCGGCATGGCCCGCACATTCCAACGGCTCGAGCTGTTCGGTCAGTTGACCGTGCGGGAGAACGTCCTCGTGGGCGCCGAGGTGCGCCGGCGGTGGGCCCACGACCGAAAGAGCGATCCCGGTGCCGACGTGGACGAGGTTCTCGCGCAGGTCGGGCTGACCGGGGTCGGCGACGAACGGGTCGACACCCTGCCGACCGGCAAGGCCCGGCTGGTGGAGCTCGCCAGGGCGATGGCCACGAAGCCGAGGGTGCTCCTGCTCGATGAGCCCTCGTCGGGGCTCAACGAGGCCGAGACCCAGGAGATGGCCGTCGTGCTGGGCCAACTGGCCGCGAGTGGCCTGGCTGTGCTGCTGGTCGAGCACGACATGAGCCTGGTGATGGGCGTCTGCGATCACATCTTCGTCCTCGATTTCGGTCAGATCATCGCCACCGGTGACCCCGGGGAGATCCAGGGCAACCGTGTCGTCCAGGAGGCCTACCTCGGCTCCGAGCGCGAGACGGCGTCCGAGGAGCATCTGGCGCCGATCGAGGTGACCGCGAACCAGGACGTCGGTGGCCCGGTGCCCATCCTCGAGGTCACCGACCTCCACGCCGCCTACGGCGACATCGACGTCCTGCACGGCGTCGACCTCGCCGTGGCCCCGGGCACGGTCTTCGCCCTCCTCGGCCCCAACGGTGCGGGGAAGTCCACCACGTTGAAGGTGATCAGTGGGCTGCTCGAGCCCACCAGCGGATCGGTGTCGCTCTGCGGTCGTCGGGTCACGGGAGCCGACGCCGACGCGCTCGCTCGTGCCGGCGTGTGCATGGTTCCCGAGGGACGGGGCGTCTTCCCCAACCTCACGGTGTTGGAGAACCTCCGCATGGCCACCTACACCGGCGTCTCGCTGGCCGAGGTGCTCGACCGCTCGTTCTCGAGGTTCCCCCGCCTGGCCGAGCGGCGGGGGCAGGTCGCGGGGACGATGAGCGGTGGCGAGCAGCAGATGCTCGCCATGGCACGTGCGCTCGCCACGGACCCGGCGGTGCTCCTGCTCGACGAGCTGTCGATGGGGCTCGCGCCGATCATCGTGCAGGGCCTCTACGAGCAGGTGCAGGGCATCGCCGACGAGGGCACCTCGATCCTGATCGTGGAGCAGTTCGCCCACGAGGTGCTCGGCGTGGCCGACGTTGCCGCCATCATGCTCCACGGCCGGGTGCAGCGCACCGGCACGCCGGCCGAGATCGGCGAGGAGCTCGCCGCCGCCTACCTGGGCGCGGACGGCCAGTGAGCATCGCCCACACCCGCACGCCAGTCTGCGCCGGCCTCTACGATCGGCGCACTCGGAGAGGGAGCACCCATGGACATCAGTGACGACGAAGCGACATCCACCAGGCTGGGCGAATTCGAGGACGAGGTGGCCGCCCTGCGGGTGAAGGGGGGCTCGATCGAGCGCGAGCGCCAGCTCACCTCGGTGGGGTTGGGCCTCATCGTGGTCGGCATCCTGCTGGCGTTGGTCATGGCCTTCGTGTCGAGCGGGGCGTCGGACAGCCGCGACCAGTACACCTATCTGAGCGTGGGCCTGCTGGCCCTGATCCTCGCCGTCGTCGGCAGCGTGGTGTGGTTGCGCTTCTCGCTCACGCGGTACCTGCGCTACTGGCTCCTGCGGCTCGTCTACGAAGAGCGGAACCGGTCGGCTTCCTGATGCGGTGGCGGGACGGTCTTCTGTGTCTGTTGGCCATGGTGCTCGTGGTCGCGGCCTGCGGCACGCGCGTCGACGGCGGCTCCGATGCCGGGGTCGAGGCGTCCGGCCCGGCGGGCTCGGCCCCGGCGGGCTCGGCCCCCGAGGGCGACGCCGGCGATCCGGCGGCGGTGGGAACCCTGCCCACGCCGTGCGGTGCGGGCGACGCCGCCGGAGCCACCGACCAGGGCGTCACCGACGACGCCATCGCCATCTCCACCATCGCCGATCCGGGCGCCCAGGCCGCACCGGGTCTCAACCTGAGCGTGCACCAGGGCATGTCGGCCTTCGTCGACTACTGCAACAGCCTCGGTGGGGTCAACGGCCGGCCGCTCGAGCTCACGCTGCTCGATGCCGCCCTCTTCGACTACAACGCCGTCGTCCAGCAGGCCTGTGACTCGTCGTTCGCGCTCGTGGGAGGCGGCGGAACGCTCGACGAGACCGGCGCGCAGACCGCGGTCGACTGCGGCCTGGTGGATGTCGCCGGCTTCACGATCAGCCCCGAGAAGGCCGAGTCCGATCGGGTGTACCAACCCCTGCCGAACGCCACCTACCAGTTCAACGTGGGCGCGGCCCGCCGCATCGTGGAGGAGCACCCCGACGCCGCTACCCACGCGGCGATCATCTACTCGAACCTGCCGGTCACCGAGCGCCAGGCCGACCGCCAGATCGAGGCGTACGAGGACGTGGGGTTCGACTTCGTCTACAGGCAGGCCGCCGAGTTGGGCGAGCTCAACTGGGCGCCCATCGTGGTGGCGATGCGCGACGCTGGTGTCGAGTACGTGAGCATGTCGTCCTCGTTCGAGGAGTTCGTCAACCTCCAGAACGCGATGGCCGAGCAGGGGTTCGAGCCCGAGGTGATCGACCTCGAGGCCAACTTCTACGACGACGCCTATCCCGAGACGGCGGGCGCGGTGGCGGACGGCTCGACGGTGCGCATCACCACGGCGCCCTTCGAGGACGACCCGGTCGACCCGGCGCTTCAGGTGTACCTCGACTGGCTCGACGAGAGCTCGGGGGGTGAGGCCAAGCCGGCCCTGCTGGGCGTGCAGGCGTTCTCGGCCGGGTTGCTCTTCGCGACCGCGGCCAAGGAGTGCGGCTCCGAGCTCACGCGGGACTGCCTCATCGAGCAACTGGACGGCATCACCGATTGGGACGGCGGGGGCATGCACGCGCCCGCGAACCCGGGCCGCAACAAGATCACGAAGTGCTTCATCACCATGGAAGTGGCCGACGGCGGGTTCCGTCGGGCCTTCCCCGACGAGGGGTTCTCGTGCGCTCCCGACAATGTGGTCGAGCTCACCGGTGACTACGGGCAGGGAGCGAGCGAGGGTGGGTGACCGGGTCCGGCTCGGTCTGTTCGCGGGCCTGTTCGCGGGCCTGTGCGGCTACCTGATCGCCTTCCAGGGCGGGTTCGACGACTGGCTCACCTTCACGGTCCTCGGTGTCACCACCGGTGCGATCTACGCCATCGCCGCCAGCGGGTTGGTGGTCACGTACACGACCTCGGGCGTGTTCAACTTCGCGCAGGGCGCGTTCGGGATGCTGGGCGCGTTCGTGTACTGGCAGCTCCGATTCGCGTGGGGGTGGCCGGCGCCGGTCGCTCTCGTGCTGGTGCTGCTCGTCCTTGCCCCGCTCTTCGGGGCGGCGGTCGAGCGAGTGGTCATGCGGGGCCTCGAGGGCGTGTCCGAGATCACCTCGACCGTCGTCACCATCGGCCTGTTGGCGATGTCCATCGGCATCGCCAACATCGTGTGGCCGCCGGCCGGCAGGCGGGTCGATCAGTTCTACGCCGGCAACGCCGTCACCTTCGGGCAGATCAACGTCACCTGGCACCGGTTGACGGTCGTCGCCATCGCCGTGGTGGTGGCCGTCGGCCTACGGTTCCTGCTCTACCGCACCCGCTCGGGCGTGGCGATGCGGGCCGTGGTGGACGACCGGCCGCTCTCGCAGCTCAACGGCGGCCGGCCCGGACGATCGGCGATGCTGAGCTGGGGGATCGGCGCGTCGCTCGCCGCGCTCTCGGGCATCCTCATCTCCCCCCTGCTCCAGCTCAGCGTCCTCCCGCTCACGCTTCTCATCGTCAACGCCTACGCGGCCGCGATGTTCGGTCGGCTGAAGTCGCTGCCGCTCACCTTCGCCGGCGGGCTGATCATCGGGCTCGCCGAGAACTACAGCAGCAACTACCTCAACCTGAACACCGCCGAGGTGCTCGGGGTGTCCCTCGCGGGCCTGCAACCGGCCCTGCCGGTGATCCTGCTCTTCATCATCCTGATCGCCCTACCCGGCGAGCGACTGCGTGCCGGCGGGGTGCAGCGGGTGCGCGAATCGGCCGCCGTGCCCACGATGCGGTCGGCGGTGGTCGCCGCCGTTGCCCTGGTCGTCGTCGCCAGCGCGGCGTCGAGGGTGATGAGCGCCGCGAACGTGGGACGGCTCAGTCTGGGCCTCGCCACCGCGATCCTCATCCTCTCGCTGGTCCCGTTGGTGGGCTACGGCGGGCAGATCTCGCTCGCGGTCATGACGTTCGCCGGCCTCGGTGCCTTCGCCATGACGAAGGTGGCCGACGGCCCCGGCCCACTCGTCGGGCTCCTGGCCGCCGGCGCGTTGGCCGCCGTGGTGGGGGCGGTGATCGCCCTTCCGGCCCTGCGCCTCGCCGGGATCTACCTGGCCCTGGCGACCGCGGCATTCGCGGTCTTCATGGAGAAGTTCATCTTCACCCAGTCGTGGTTCTTCGGCGCCGGATCCATCGAGGTGCCCCGACCCGAGATCCTCGGCCTGGGGTTCGAGGACGACCGCTCGTACCTCGTGCTGCTGGCCGTTCTCTTCGCCCTGCTCGGCCTCCTCGTCATCTTCCTGCGACGCGGGCCGTTCGGGCGGCGGCTGCAGGCCATGAAGGACAGCCCGGCAGCCTGTGCGACCCTCGGGCTCGACCTCACCCGCACCAAGGTGGCGGTCTTCGCCTTCTCGGCGGGCATCGCCGGCATCGGCGGTGCCCTCTTCGGTGGCGTCACCGGCTCGGTGAGCTCGGAGAACTTCCTGTTCGCCCAGAGCCTCCCGATCCTGTTGATGGGTGTGGTCGGCGGCATCTCGCTCGTCAGCGGTGCGCTGCTGGGAGGCGTGCTGCTCCAGTTCTTCTCCACCTTCGGCGACAACGTGACGATCTTCGCCAGTGCGCTCTTCATCGGGCCCCTCGTCGCCAACTTCGCCCTCGTGGCCCCGGGGCTGATCGGTGTCCTCCTCGCCCGCAACCCGGACGGTCTTGCGAGCGACCTCCTGTCCTCCGTGCGGCGGGCCGGACGGTGGGTGAAGGAGGGGCGGGTGCGCCCCGAGGAGGCGGCGCCGCCCGATCCGCTGACCACGGCCGCCTTCGAGCGTCCGCTCTCGCCGGAGGAGTTGGCCGCGGTCGACCTGGCGCTGGGCCTCGACGAGGAGGAGTTGGCCGTTCATGGCGCTGCTCACCGCTGAAGGGATCACCGTCCGCTTCGGTGGCCATCTGGCCGTCCAGGACGTCGATCTGTGCGTGGAGGCGGGCGAGGTCACCGGCCTCATCGGCCCAAACGGGGCGGGCAAGACGACCACGTTCAACGTGCTGAGCGGCCTGCAGGAGGCGACAGCGGGACGCGTCGTGCTCGCGGGCCGGGACATCACCCGCCTGTCCACGCACAAGCGGGCTCGGCTGGGCATCGCCCGTACCTTCCAGAAGCTCGAGGTGTTCAGCTCGCTCACGGTCTGGGAGAACGTGCTCGTGGCGGTCGAGATCCACCGCAGCTTCGCCGGCGGTCACCGCCACCACGACCAGGCCGTCGCCGCGGTGATCGAGCGTGTCGGGCTGGGGGCCGTCGCCGGCGAACGGGTCGACTCGCTGCCCACCGGGCAGTGCCGGCTCGTCGAACTGGCGAGGGCGCTCGCGATCCAGCCGAGGGTCCTGCTGCTCGATGAGCCGGCGTCGGGGCTGGACGACCACGAGACCCGCCAGTTCGCCGACCTCCTCGTCTCGCTCGCCGCCGACGGCCTGGGGGTGCTGATGGTGGAGCACGACGTCCCCCTCGTGATGGAGGTGTGCTCGGCGCTCACCGTGCTCGACTTCGGTCGCATCATCGCCACCGGGACGCCCGGGGAGATCCAGGCCAACGACGTCGTGCTCGACGCCTACCTCGGCAGCGTCCCGCTGTGACCGACGCATCGGCACCGGCTGGCGTGCCGCTGCTCGAGCTGCGCGGGATCACCGCCGCCTATGGTCGGATCGAGGTGCTGCACGGTGTCGACCTGGCCGTGGCGCAGGGCAGCGTCTTCGCGCTGCTGGGGCCGAACGGGGCGGGCAAGACCACCACTCTGCGGGTCGCTTCCGGTCTGCACGAGCCGAGTGGGGGGGTGCTGGCCCTCGGCGGCCACAAGATGAACGGCGCCAGGCCCGAGGACCTCGCTCGGCGCGGCCTGTGCACCGTCCCCGAGGGCAGAGGCGTGTTCCCGAACCTCACCGTCCGGGAGAACCTGCAGATGGCGACCTTCACCGGCGTGACTCTCGACGCGATCGAGACCATCGCCTACGAACGGTTCCCCCGCCTGGGTGAGCGCCGGAACCAGCTGAGCGGCACCATGTCGGGCGGTGAGCAGCAGATGCTGGCCATGGCCCGGGCGCTGGCCACGAACCCTGCGCTGTTGCTCCTCGACGAGCTGTCCATGGGACTGGCCCCCCTCATCGTCGAGGATCTCTACCGCGTGGTTGGCGAACTGGCGCGGAGCGGCGTGTCCGTGCTCGTCGTCGAGCAGTTCGCCCGCACGGTGCTCGGCGTCGCCGACCGGGCCGCGATCATGGTCAACGGCCGGGTGACCCGCGTGGGCGCACCAGCCGACCTGGAAGAAGAGTTGTCCACCGCCTATCTGGGAGCAACGTCGTGAGTGATGCAGCCGAGGAGCCACACGATCGGGCCGAGTTGTTCAAGGCCGAGATGGCCGAGGTCAGGTTGGCCGATCCCTCCGCGGCCGGCGAGCGCAGGACCGCGCAGGTCGGGATCGCGCTGATGGTCCTCGGCGTGGGCCTGGTGCTCCTCGGGTGGTACGGCGCGTCGGGGGTCTCCGAGGTCTGGAAGGAGATCCCGTATCTGATCTCGGGCGGGCTCGGTGGGCTCTCGCTCACCGTGATCGGTGCGGCCCTCTACCTGCGTGCTGCCTTGGCCCGTCAGCAGCGGCTGGTCCTGGTGCGCCTGCTCCATGAGCAACGGAACCAGACCGATCGCCTGATCGAGGCCCTCGACCGAAGCTGAGCCCCGACTCGACAAGCCGCGCCGAAGGGAAGGGGACCTTCGCCCCTGTTCGCGGCTCCGGCCATCAGCGACGCTGGGGCCTCGGAACGGCTCTCGGAGGTGGATCGATGCGCGCGGTCGTGGTGTATGAGTCAGTAACTGGCTGTACGCACCTGGTGGCCACGGCCATCGGTGAGGGCCTCGGCAGCGGCGCGGATGTCGTCGTGGTGCCGGTGCACGAGGCGGATGCGGCGCTCTCGCTCGGCACCGACCTCTTGGTGGTCGGAGGACCGACCCACGCGCACTCGTTGAGCCGAGAGAGCACGCGGCGGGCCGCGGTCGAGGCTGCCGAGAAGCCCGACAGCGACCTCGAGCTCGACCCCGACGCCGAGGGGCCGGGACTTCGCGACTGGTTCTCCTCGCTCGGTTCGCTCGCTGCCAAGGCCGCCGCGTTCGACACTCGCTTCGACATGGCGGCGACCATCACGGGACGCGCGTCCAAGGGGATCGCCCACCGGTTGCGCAAGCACGGGCTCACGCTCGTCGCTCCGCCCGAGAGCTTCCTCCTCACCAAGGACACGCACCTCGAGCCGGGCGAAGAGGCCCACGCCCGTGCGTGGGGTGAGGAACTGGCGAAGGCGATGGCCGAGAGCCCCGTCTGATCGCCCCGAGCGCCGCCGGCGCCGCCTGGTCCGACTTCGCCCGCTCGGGCGAGCGGTCGTAGCGTTCCGTCGTGAGCGAATTCGTGTTCCAGGATCTGTTGCCCCTCGGCCCCGACGACACCGAGTACCGACTCGTCTCCACCGAGGGCGTGTCCACCGTCGAGGCCGCCGGCCGCACCTTTCTGCAGGTGGCGCCCGAGGCGCTGACTGCGCTGGCCCGCGAGGCCATGTGGGACATCGCCCACCACCTGCGGCCGGGTCACCTGCAGCAGTTGGCGGACATCCTCGACGACCCCGAGGCGTCGGCCAACGACCGTTTCGTGGCCCTCGACCTGTTGAAGAACGCCAACATCTCGGCCGGCGGCATCCTCCCGATGTGCCAGGACACCGGCACCGCCATCGTGATGGGCAAGCGGGGCCAGAACGTGCTGACCGAGGGCGGCGACGAGGCGGCGCTGGCCCGGGGCATCCAGGAGACCTACGACCACGCCAACCTGCGCTACTCGCAGATGGCGCCGCTCACCATGTGGGACGAGAAGAACACGGGCACCAACCTGCCGGCCCAGATCGAGCTCTACGCGACCGACGGCGACGCCTACAAGTTCCTGTTCATGGCCAAGGGGGGCGGTTCGGCCAACAAGAGCTACCTGTTCCAGGAGACCAAGGCCGTCCTCAACCCGACGAGCCTCATGCGCTTCCTCGACGAGAAGACCCGCATGCTGGGCACCGCTGCCTGCCCGCCTTACCACCTGGCCGTGGTGATCGGCGGCACGTCGGCCGAGTATGCCCTGAAGACGGCCAAGTACGCGTCGGCCCGCTACCTGGACTCGCTGCCCACCACTGGCAACGAGCTGGGACGGGGCTTCCGCGACCCCCAGCTCGAACACGAGATCCTGGCCATGACCCGCGCCACGGGCATCGGCGCCCAGTTCGGCGGCAAGTACTTCTGCCACGACGTTCGGGTCATCCGACTGCCCCGCCACGGAGCGTCTTGCCCGGTCGCGATCGCGGTGTCGTGCTCGGCCGACCGTCAGGCCCTGGGCAAGATCACCGCCGAGGGCGTGTTCCTCGAGGAGCTCGAGCGCGACCCGGCCCGGTTCCTGCCCGACCTCGCCCATCAGCAGTTGGCCGAGGGCGGCGAGGTGGTGTCGATCGATCTCAATCGACCGATGGACGAGATCCGGGCCGAGCTGTCCAAGTACCCGGTGAAGACCCGGCTGTCGCTGACCGGCCCGATGGTGGTGGCCCGCGACATCGCCCACGCCAAGATCGCCGAGCGCCTGGCCGCAGGCGAGGAGATGCCGCAGTACCTGCGCGACCGCTGCGTCTACTACGCCGGCCCGGCCAAGACCCCCGAGGGCTACGCCTCGGGCTCGTTCGGCCCCACCACCGCCGGCCGGATGGACTCCTACGTCGAGCAGTTCCAGGCCGCCGGTGGCAGCTTCGTGATGTTGGCCAAGGGCAACCGCAGCCAGCAGGTCACCGACGCCTGTCGCCGCCATGGCGGCTTCTACCTGGGCTCGATCGGCGGTCCCGCCGCCCGCCTGGCCCAGGACTGCATTCGCCACGTCGAGGTGCTCGAGTACCCCGAGCTGGGCATGGAGGCGGTCTGGAAGATCGACGTCGAGGACTTCCCCGCCTTCATCGTGGTCGACGACAAGGGCCACGACTTCTTCGCCGAGTTCGCCCGTCCCGTCGACATCACCGCCAAGCGCTGACGGCGGTGTTCGTCAAAGGTTCGACATCAGCGCGAACCGGTGACGATAGAAAACCTTCCCTGAAGGCTCTTGAACAATAGTATTCTGTCGAGATGGCTCGAGTTCACGCTGCCAGCGGTGCGACGCGGGAGGCGGCGCGCCTGCTCGGGCAGCAGGTGCGTTCTGGTCGCATCCAGCGCCGCTGGACGGTCAAGGAGCTGGCTTCTCGCGTCGGGGTGTCCGAGGTGACGATGCGCAAGGTCGAACGGGGTGATCTGTCGGTTGCCCTCGGAACGGCCCTGGAGGCTGCCAGCGTCGTCGGGATCGAGCTCTACGGTGGGGCTGATCGGCGGGTCGCCGAGTCGCGCCGGTTTGCCGACACGCTGGAATTGCTGCCGGCCGCCGTCCGGCCCGTCCGCGTCGTCGACGACGACTTCTAAGCAGTGGCGCTCGAGCCGCCGACGACGGCGTTCGTGTGGGTGTGGCTGCCCGGCACGACCGAACCCGTGGTCGCCGGTCGGCTCGATGACGATGGTCGGCTGACCGCGTTCACCTATGGCCGCTCCTACCTCAGCCGGGCCGACGCCATCCCTCTTCACGAGCCCGAGCTCCCCCTCCGGTCCGGTCCGCAGCTCCCTGAGCTGATGCCGATCCACGGGTGCATCGCCGACGCAGGACCAGACGCGTGGGGCCGGCGGGTGATCGAGCGACGGCGGCAGGCCCGGCTGGCAGTTGCGGCAGAGGGGGCGGCGGGGGCGGACCTGGACCTCGGCGACCTCGACTACCTGCTCGAGGCCGGGTCGAACCGCATCGGAGGGCTCGACTTCCAGGCGTCACCCGACGAGTACCGGCCTCACGGCGATGGGACGGTCGCCCTCGACGACCTGCTTCGTGGGGCCGAGCTCGTCCAGGGCTCCGAGGCGATCCCACCGGAGCTGGACCTGGCCCTGCTCCGCGGGACCTCGGTCGGCGGGGCGCAGCCGAAGGCGACCCTCGAGGACGGTGCCAGGCACCTCATCGCCAAGTTCAGCTCGCGGGCCGATGTGCTTCCGGTCGTCAAGCTCGAGTACGTGGCGATGACGCTGGCCGGGCTGACCGGCCTCCGGGTGGCGCCGGTGGATCTGGTCAGGGTCCTCGGCACGGACGTCCTGCTCGTAGAGCGCTTCGACCGCTCCGGCGACGGGTCCCGCCGCCTCATGGTGTCGGCGCGCACGATGCTCCGCCTGGGCGAATTCGGAATCGGCGCCTCGTACAGCGAGTTGGCTGACCTGGTCCGGAGCCGCTTCATGGAGCCTGACCCGACCCTTCGCGAGCTGTTCGCTCGCATCACGTTCAACATCATCGTGGGCAACACCGATGATCACGCCCGCAACCACGCCGCGTTCTGGGACGGTGTCGAATTGACCCTCACTCCCGCCTACGACATCGTCCCCCAGCTCCGTCGCGGAGAGGAGGCGAGCCAGGCCATGGCCATCGGCCCCGACGGGTTCCGTGGCAGCCAGCTCGCAGGATGTGTGGAGCGTGCGGCGTCCTACCGGCTGTCGGACACCGAGGCCCGGGCCATCATCGACCAGCAGATCGCCACGGTCGAGGAGCACTGGGATGCGGCCTGCGATCACGCCGGGCTCAGCGACACGGACCGCAGGCCGTTCTGGGGCCGTCAGATCCTCAACCCGTTCGCCCTGCGCGGGTACTGACGAGGGCGCCGTCCTCCGCCCCCGGCAACGACTTCTTCGCCGAGTGAGACGGCGACGCCGTGGTGCAGGCGAAGGCCGGACGGCTTCGCCGCGACAGGAATCGCCCTCACGGGAACGCCGCTGATCGGGATCGCGGTGGCCACTGTGACCACCGCCGCCTCCAGTATCGAGACCGATACCAGCGCGAGGTGGATGTCGTCCTGGAGCGCGGCTCGCACGTGGTCGCGATCGAGGTGAAGGCCACATCGACGCCTGGGCCCGGCGACGCCAGGCACCTCGCCTTCCTCCGTGACCGGATCGGGGATCGCTTCCGGTGTGGCGTCGTGCTCCACGCCGGCAAACAGCGGCTCAACCTGGGCGATCGGCGGTACGCCCTCCCGTCGACATCACCGCCAGACGGTGACAGTCGTGGTGAGCCATGATGTGATGCTAGCATCACATCATGGTGCAGCGAACGACCATCGTGGCCGACGAAGAGGATCTGGCCGTTCTCCGTGCTGAGGCCGCCCGTGAGGGGGTCTCGCTGGCGCAGTACATGCGCGGCGTGGTTGCCGAGACCGCTTCGTCGTTGCGGCGCGGGCGCCGACCATCCGTCGGGATCGGCCGCAGTGGCGGTGTCGGCGTGGCGCGGGAGAGCGTGGATGACGAGGACGCGGCGGCGTCCACCCCGCCACGCTCATGATGGGTTCCTGATGGCGCTGGTGCTCGACACCGGCCCGGTCCTCGCCCTCCTCGACGCTGACGACCCGTTCCACGCCCGGTCGGTCGAGATGATCGATGCCGTCGACGAGCGCCTCGTCCTGGTGGCGCCCACACTCGTGGAGATCGACTACTGGATCCGCAAGCGCCTCACACCCGACGTGTGGCGCGCCCTCGTCGACGACATCGCCGCAGGCGCCTACCACCTCGAGGACCTCACCGCCACCGATCTGACCCGGGTCGCCGAGCTCGAGCGGGACTATGCCGATCTGAGCCTCGGGATGGTCGACGCCGCCGTGATCGCAGTGTGTGAGCGCCTCGGCGAGTCCAAGGTGGCCACCCTCGACCGCCGGCACTTCTCAGTGGTCAGGCCCCGACACTGCCCGGCGCTCGAGCTCCTTCCCGACTGAACCGCGGGTGTACTGCGATCGGTTGCGGACCCGTTCCGGCCATTCGGGCCAGGCCGCGTGCGGGAGAGGGTCGCGCCGCCTGACAATCTCCGTCGCACGGCGGCAGGACGCCGATCTCGTCGCCAGCGAGGTCGGTCACGAGAACGTGGGTCAGGGCCGGGGGGAGAGGACGCAGACCTCGTTGCCCTCGGGGTCGGCCAGCACCACCCACGTGACCTCGGGGCCTTGGCCGACGTCGACCCTGGTGGCGCCCAGCGCGAGCAGGCGCTGGACCTCGACCTCCTGATCGTCGTCCTCGCGGGGGGCGACGTCGAGGTGGATGCGGTTCTTGCGGTGGTCGGCAGCGTCGAGGCCGGGGCGCGTGACGAGCGCCAGGACGGGACCCTTGTCGTCGGGATCGCGAAGGTCGACATAGCGCTCGTTCTCCCGGGCGACGCTCCAGCCGGTGGCGGCTGTCCAGAACTCGCGGAGGGCGGGCCCGTCCGTGGCGGCCACGACGACCGCGGCGATCGCGCCGACGTCGCGGTACTCGTCCCGAGGCTCGAGCACGCAGAACGGATTTCCCTCGGGGTCGGCCAGTACCACCCAGGGCACATCCGCCGCTTGGCCCACGTCGGCGTGGGTGGCACCGAGCGCGATCAGACGGGCCACGGTCGCCTGCTGCTCCTCGACGGAGTGGCTGGCGAGGTCGAGGTGGACCCGGTCACGCCCGGCCTCGGGTTCGGGGACGGGGACGAACACCAGGTCGGGGAACTGCCAAGAGGAGGGATCGTTGGTGTCGCCGCCCGGCGTGCTGATGCTGATCTCGCCCTCGGCCTCGAACACCTTCTCCCAGCCGAGGGCCTCGCACCAGAAGGCGGCGAGCGCCGTGTGGTCGCGGGCGTCGAAGTTGACGTTCTCGAGGCGCAGCATGGGTGCATCCTTGCCGCGTGCGGCCTCTGCGTCGCCCGAATTCGGCGCATCCTTGCCCCTCCTGGCGGGCTCGATGCGCCGAGTACGCCCGGCGACGGGCGCTCCGTCAGCCGTCCGAGCTGGCGATCCAGCCGAGGAGGACGCCCACGAGGGCGGTGAGGCCGGTCATCACCGCAGCTCGCTTGGGCAGGGTGCCGCGCACGCCGGCGGCCACCGAAGCGGCGGCGTCGGCGGCGTCGACGGTCATGCCGACGTGCAGCGAGCGGCGCTGGACGTCGGCGTCCTCGCTGAGCAGGGGCGCCACCAGGGCGAGCTCGCGTGCGGCGAAGAGGCGGCCGAGGTAGGGGGCCGAGGGGTTCTGCGCCGGGTCGATGCCGAAGAGCTTCCCGCTGAGGTTGGGGGCGAGCCAGCCGAGCACACCGATCAGCGACCGGAGGGACAGCAGGGTGACCTTGGCCTGGAAGGGCGTGATGGGCACCCACGCCGGCACCGGCGGGAGGCCGGGCAGAGCCGACGTCGACGGCAGCGTCGGCAGGTTCGCCTGGAGCTCCGCGAGCGCGGGCAGGGCGTCCAGCGAGGACTGGAGCGACGAGAGCGACGGCACCGAGAGGTGGTCGAGGTTGGAACGGTGCACGGGGGATTCTCCTGGGTGGCTAGGGCTGGGTCGAGGGGAGCGGTGGCCGCGGGTCGGGGGGCAGCGGCCAACGGAAGAGCGCAGCGGCGTTGGCGTAGGCGATCTTGGCCACGTCGTCGGTGGGGAGGCCGCCGAGGCGGTCGTGCAGGAAGGCCTGGGTGTCGGGCCAGGTCGAGTCGGCGTGGGGGTAGTCGACCTCGACCATGACGCGTTCGGTGCCCACCGCCGCCTGCGCGGCGGCGAGCGACGTCGGGTCGTCGATGGTGCAGAACCAGAAATTGCGCCGCAGCACCTCGCTGGGGGAGAGGTCGGTGCCGAGGGCCCGCCACCCCTTCCGGCCGTGACCGGACTGGCCGACGATGTAGTCCAGCCGGTCGATCAGCATCGGCACCCAGCCGATGCCGCCCTCGGACATGGCGATCTTCAGCTCGGGGAAGCGCACGGGCACGCCCGACCACAGCCAGTTGGCGCAGGCGTCGAGCGACAGGGCGCCGAAGAGGGTGGCGCCCAACTCGATCATCGGGGCGTCGGCGGGCATGGGCATCATCCCCGACGAGCCCACGTGCAGGCAGACGACGGTGTCGGTCTCGACACAGGCGGCGAGGATGGGGTCCCACCAGCCCGAGTGCACCGACGGGAGGTCCAGCTTGTGCGGGTTCTCGGGCAGAGTCACGGCCCGGAAGCCCCGTTCGGCGTTGCGGCGCACCTCGGCCGCGCCCAGCACGGGGTCGGCGAGCCAGGTGATGCCGAGCGGGATGCTGCGCTCGGGGTGGGGCTGCCACCACTCGTCGTGCAGCCAGTCGTTCCAGGCCCGGGTGACGGCCAGGCCCAGTTCGGGGTCCTCGGCGCGGGCGTAGACCGTGCCGCAGAAGCCGGTGATCTGCGACGGGAAGTTGAGCGAGGCCCAGATGCCGGCCAGGTCCTGGTCGCGGACCCGGTCGTCGATGCGGTAGCAGCCGGGGCGCATGTGCTCGAAGCGGCGGGGCTCGATGGCGGACTCGTCGCGGTCGCGGCCCACCACCGCGTTCAGGCCGAGTTGGGGGAAGACCCTGCCCTCGAACTCCCACACCTGGTGGCCTTTCGACGTCTCGCGAACGTGGGGGGCGCGGTCGGCCATCGCCGCGGGCACCCGCCCTGCGAACAGGTCCGGCGGTTCGACGAGGTGGTCGTCCACGGAGATGACCGTGTAGTGGATGGGGCCCGGCTCTGGGTCGGGCAACAGGCCCGTGACGGGGTCGGGAGTGCCCGCAAGCCCGGCGGCTCCAGATCCTGTCGGCGCGGCAGCGAGGTCCATCGCCGCCAACGGTAACGTCAGAGGCGAGGGGCGTACGCGAAAGTGGTCCCCGAGACGAGGGGGAATCTCATGGTCGACCTGGTGATTCGCGGTGGCGTGCTGGTCGACGGGACGGGGGCCGAGCGGCGCCCCGCCGACCTCGGGGTCCGGGGCGGGCGCATCGTGGCCATCACCCCGCCGGACGAATTGGAGGACGAGGATGCGGCCCGGGTGATCGATGCCGACGGCCTGGTGGTCGCCCCCGGCTTCGTCGACCTGCACACCCACTACGACGCGCAGGCGTTCTGGGACCCGACCCTCAGCCCGTCGCCGCTCCACGGCGTCACCACCGTGGTGGCCGGCAACTGCGGGTTCAGCATCGCCCCCCTGTCGGGCGAGCCCGCCGACGGCGAGTACCTCATGCGGATGCTGGCCCGGGTGGAGGGCATGCCCCTCGAGTCGCTTGCCGAGGGTGTGCCGTGGGACTGGCGCTCGACGGGCGAGTACCTCGACCGGCTCGACGGCACCCTGTCGGTCAACGCCGGCTTCCTCGTCGGCCACTCGGCCCTGCGGCGAGCGGTGATGGGAGACGACGCCGTGGGGTCGGACGCCACAGACGAGCAGATCCAGGCCATGTCACAGCTGCTGGCCGACGGCCTCGAAGCAGGTGGCCTGGGCTTCTCGTCGTCGTGGGCCACGACCCACAGCGATGGTGAGGGCGACCCGGTCCCGTCCCGCCACGCCAGCCGCGACGAGTTGGTGGCGCTGTGCCGGGTGGTGCGAGACCACCCCGGCACCGCCCTCGAGTTCATCCCCACCGTCGGGCCCTTCGGCGACGAGCACGTCGAGCTGATGGCCGACATGTCCCTGGCCGCCGACCGTCCCCTCAACTGGAACGTGCTGGTCGCGGCCAACGCCCGCTCGGGCGACGACGTGGCCCAGCGCCTGTCGGCGAGCGACCGCGCCGCCGAGCGGGGGGCGCGGGTCCTCGCCCTCACGGTCCCCGACCTGATGCGCATCCGCCTCTGCTTCCTCACGGGCTTCCTCCTCGACACCTTCCCGGGGTGGGCCAAGGTGATGACCCTGCCGGCGGCCGACAAGCTCGCCGCCCTGGCCGACCCCGACGAGCGCCGCCGCCTGCAGGCGGGAGTCGACAGCCCGGAGGCCGGCCCCTTCGCCCGGCTGGCCCAGTGGCACCGCATGACGATCGAAGAGGCCTTCACCCCCGAGACCAAGCGCCACGAGGGCCGGCTGGTCGGCGACGTCGCCGCCGAACTCGGGGTGGACGCGTTCGACGCGCTGCTGGACATGGTCATCGCCGACGACCTGCGCACCGTGATCCTGCCTCCGCAGACCGGCGACGACGAGGCGAGTTGGGCGCTGCGCGCCGAGACGTGGCGGGACCCCCGGGTGATCCTCGGTGCCTCCGACGCCGGCGCCCACCTCGACTTCATCGCCACCTTCAACTACACCACCGCCTTCCTGGGCGACTCGGTCCGCGACCGCGGGCTGATGGGCCTCGAAGAGGCGGTGCACCTGCTCACCGACGTGCCCGCCCGGCTCTACGGCCTGACGGGTCGCGGTCGCCTGGCCGAGGGCTGGGCCGCCGACATCGTGGTGTTCGACCCTGACCGCATCGCCCCGGGCCCGGTCAGCATGCGTCCCGACCTGCCTGGGGGCGCCGCCCGCCTCTACTCCGTCCCCGATGGCATCGAGCATGTGCTCGTCAACGGCATCGAGATCGTCGGCCCCGGCGCCGTGTTCACCGAGGCCCGTCCCGGCACGCTGCTGCGCTCCGGCCGCGACACCGAGACCGTCGGCCTCTCCCCGTCGACGTGAGCCTCTGGCAGGTTGGGGTCGGGGGCTCGAGCGACGGCTAGAACGTGTTGCATGGAAGAGCTGGCCGACGAGCTGCGGGGCGTCATCGCTGAGTTGGCCGCCAACACCGTGCCGGCCGACAAGGAGGACCGGGCACTCGAGCTGGCCCGTGAGCTGCGGGGCCTGCTCGACGGGCCCCGGCGGCCGCGCTGGTACGACGGGCTGCTCGACAGCACGGGTGACACGGGTGCCGAGGAGGCGTTCCTGGCCCATGGCGCCCTGCGGGGCACCGAGAACCCCGTTGCGCCGCCGCTGACGGTTGCGGACGGCACACGCGCCGACGGCGCGCGCTGCAAGGTCGGCACGGTCACCCTGGGCCTGGCCTACGAGGGGCCGCCGCACGGTGTGCACGGCGGGATCGTCGCGGCACTGTTCGACGACATCCTCGGCGCCGCCCAGGGCTTGGCCCCCGACCCGGGGGTGACCGGCAAGCTGACCGTTCGCTACCGCCACATCACCCCGGTGGAGGAGGCGCTGCGCTTCGAGGCGTGGATCGAGTCCGACGACGGCCGTCGCATCACCGCCAAGGCCACCTGCCACGCCGCCGGCGGCGACCTGCTCACCGCCGAAGCCGAGGCCCTGTTCATCCGGGTCGACTTCGAGGAGATCCAGGCCAGGATGGCCGCCCGCCGCGACCCGGCCTGACCGTGACCCGGGGCTGCTGCGTGTGCCGGCTACAGGTCGGCGATGAGCTTGTAGCGCTCGGCCAGGTCCACGCCGGCCGCCGTGCCGGCGTCGGCCAGCTCGCCCAGGATGCGCTCGTGGAAGGCGGCTTGCTCGGCGGCCCTCGACGCGCTGCCCACGCCAATCTCCATGGTGGTCTCGAACTGGCTCTCGTGGGCCAGCAGCGCCGTCACCTTGGCTTCAGCGTGCGCCGCGGTGACCGCCTCGGTGTGGTCGGGCTCGTCGGCCTCGAACAGCAGGAGGGCCGAGGGGCGGTGGTGGGCGATGGCCTGCTCCGGGAAGAAGTGCGGGTCGCGGGCCGCGACCACGCCGTCGCAGGCCAACAGGCCGGCAGCCCGGTGGTCGGGGTGCAGGCGGTAGCGCTTCCATGGGTCGTGACCCAGCACGACATCGGGGCGCAGCTTGCGGATCCAGTAGGCGATCTCCCAACGCTGGCGCAGGCCCGTGTCCAGCTCGCCGTCGGGCCAGCCGAGGAACACCACCTCACCCGTGGCGCCGAGCCGGGCGGCGGCGGTGCGCTGCTCGGCCTGGCGGGTGACGACCAGCCGGGGCAGGTCGGCGTGGACGTCCCACGTGCCCTTGGAGCCGTCGGTGCAGATCAGGTGCGAGACCTCGCAGCCGGCCTCGGCCCACTTGGCCAGCGTGGCGCCGCACTGGAACTCGATGTCGTCGGGGTGCGCAGCGATCGCGAGCGCCCGCGACGGTGTGGGCAGGTCGACGCTCACGTCAGCAGCCCGCGCGCCATCGATCCACGATGCTCGGAGGCGACAGTCGGATCCCGATCGCTCTCGCCTTGAGACATCTTCGACCTCACGCGAGCGCGGTGAGGTCGTCGGGCACGTCGACGTCCCAGCCGAGGGGCACGTCACGCTCGATCCGCAACGGTAGGCCCAGGCGCTCGGCCTCGGAGCGATGGCGGGCGAACGACCCGGCGCCGTAGGCCCAACGGAACCCGGCCCGGGTGGGCACGCAGGCGACGTTGGTGCCGTCGTCGTGGCGGTCGGGCACCAGGGTGACGCCGTCGAAGTCGGCCAGCCACCCGAGGGTGGTGGCCAGGGGCAGGTCTGCGTGGGCCACGATGACCCGGTCGTAGCCCTCGCCCGCCATGTGGGCCACGCCGTCGGCCACCGCGCCGTTCAAGCCCCGTCCAGGCCGTAGCAGCACCGAGGCCGCGTGGGCCGACGCCCACGCGGCGACCTCGTCGTCGTCGCACACCACCCACACCGGCAGGGGGTGGGCCGCGGCCAGGACCTTGGCCGCCATCGACCGGGCGAGAGCCGACCGCTCGGCAGCGGGGAGGGCCGGGGCGAGGCGCAGCTTGGCTTCGCCGAACGACTTCACCGGCACCAGCACGACAGCGGCCATGAGCGCGGCAGTCTACGGTTTGCCGCATGAGCCAAGCGACGGCCCGAGCGGCCCGGTGTAGCCGAGAGCGGCAGGTGCGCATCGACGTGCGGCGGGTGACGGGGTCGTGAACATCTGTGTATCCGTGATCGGGGCCGGCTCATGGGGGACCACGGTCGCCCACCTGGCCGCCCACAACGTGCCCACCGTCGTGTGGGCCCGAAGCCCCGAAGTGGCCGCCGAGATCAACGAGCACCACCGCAACAGCAGGTACCTCGAGGGCTATGCGCTGCACGAGTCCCTGCGGGCCACCGACGACCTTGCCGCGGCCGTCGGTGCCGCCGACGTGGTGGTGATGGGTGTTCCCTCCCACGGGTTCCGCTCCACGCTCGAGGAGATCCGACCGCACCTCCGGGCCTGGGTCCCGGTGCTCAGCCTCTCGAAGGGCCTCGAGCAGGGCACGCGGCTGCGGATGACCCAGGTGATCGACGAGGTGCTGCCCGGCCATCCCTACGGCGTTCTCACCGGCCCGAACTTGGCGAAGGAGATCCTGGCCGGCGACGCCGCCGCAACCGTGATCGCGATGTCCGACCCCAACATCGCCCAGGAGCTCCAGCGCGTCTTCTCCAACAACCTCTTCCGGGTCTACCTGAACGACGACGTGGTGGGGTCCGAGCTGGCGGGGGCGTTGAAGAACGTGATGGCCCTTGCCGCCGGCATGGCCGACGGGCTGGGAACGGGTGACAACACCCGCGCCGCCGTGATCACCCGCGGCCTCGCCGAGCTTACGCGCCTCGGTGTCGCCATGGGCGGCCGGGCGGACACGTTCGCCGGCCTCGCGGGCATGGGTGATCTGGTGGCCACCTGCATCAGCACGCAGAGCCGCAACCGTCACGTCGGGGAGCAGCTCGGCAAGGGTCGCTCGCTCGACGAGATCATCGAGGAGATGCACATGGTGGCCGAGGGCGTGAAGACCACCAAGGTCGTGATGGAGCTCGCTCGTGAGTACGACGTCTACATGCCGATCGCCGAGCAGATGGACCTCGTCTGCAACCAGGGTTGCTCGCCGCTGGATGCCTACCGGGGGCTGCTCAAGCACCAGGTGAGCCACGAGGTCCACCCGCCGGCATCGCCGTGAACCGACGTCCATGAGCGTCCCGGGCGGTGACGCCGGGACGATGATCGGCACCACCGACGCGGGTGCCCTCGCGTCGGTCGACCGGCGCGGCCTCGTGTGCGCGGTCGACGGGTCCTGGTCGCTCGACTGGTGGGTGGGCGCGGACGACCGGTGGCACCTGCCCGCTCAGGAACCGGCGGTCCGCCAGCGCCTCGTCGACTCGGCCCCGGTGGTCGAGACATCGATGCGGGTGCCGGGAGGCGATGCCGTGGCGCGCTCGTACGGCGCCCGCATGACCGGCGTCGACGCCGACGTGGTCGCCGTCGACGTGGCCAACGAGACCTCGATCCCGTTTGCGCTCGCGCTCGTGATCACGGGTCGCCGACAGGTGCGCATGGCCGGAACGAGTGTGATCATCGACGAAGACGTCGTGGTCGACTTCGCCCGGGAGCCCTCCCGATGGGCGGTCGGTGATGACGCCGAGCAGGTGCGCGAGGTCGTGGTTGGCGGTGAGGCCTCCGATGTCGCGCCCGCTGCGCCGGGCCGTGTGGCGGCGGTCCTGTTCCCGTTGGCGCACACGGCGCAGCTCCGTTGCACCGTCGCCACGGACGTCCGCGTCGAGCGAGTCGCCCCGGCCCGGTCGGCGGTGCCGAACGCCGATCAGGTGGCGCGGGGTTGGCAGGCCCAGCTCGGGCGGGGGCTCGTCGTGCGAGTGCCCGACGAGCCGCTCGCCGGAGCTGTCGGGGCGGCGCGTGCCGCCCTGCTGCTCGCGGCCGCCGATCCGTTCGATGAGGCCTCGGTCGACGACCTCGCTGCCCTGGCCGGCGCGCTGGCCCGCCAGGGGTTCGACGCCGAGGCCCGGGGCCCGCTGGCGCAGTTGGCGGCGCGTCAGCGGCTCAACGGCCGGTTCGGGCGAGGGTCCGCAGCGCGAGCACACACCATCACGGCGTTGCTCGCACTCGGCGAGCACTGGCGCCTCACGCACGACCAGCGGTTCGCCGAGCGTCTTGCCGGGCCAGTGGCCAAGGCCGCGCACCGAGTCGGTCGTGGCGGCGCCGCCGACCCGGCGCTCCTGGCCGAGGCGCTGGTCGCGGCAGCGGACCTGCTCGACGGTGCCGGCCAGCCTGACGCCGCGCTGGCCGTCCGCGGGCTTGCGGGCCGCGACGGTGCCGAGGGAACCGCGCCGCCCACCCCGCTCGACCTCGTCCTCGACCACGCCGCGAGCGGCGCATCGGGCAGCGCGCGATACGGGGCCGGTCCCGCGGCCCTCCTCGACCGCGTGCGCACCGGCCTCGTGGACGACGGCCGCGACCCGCGCGGAGCGGTCATGGCCGTGCTCGGGGGCTTCCCGACACGGTGGCGGGGCCAGCCGGTCGAGGTACACGACGCGCCCACCCGCTTCGGCCGGTTGTCCTGCGCGTTGCGCTGGCACGGCGACCGTCCCGCCCTTCTGTGGGACCTCGAGCCCTGGCCTGGTGGCGACACCTGCCGCGTCCTGCTGACGGCCCCCGCGCTCGACGAGGGATGGTCGACCCGAGAGCCGGCCGGCGAAGCGCTGCTCATCGCCCCCGTGCCGCCGGCACCCCCCGACCTGCAAGCCTCCTTCTCGTGAGGTTCGGCCGGGCTGGGGGCAAGCGCACGATTCGTCAGGTCCTCGAGGCATCCAAGGTGGCGGAGGACGAGATCGCCGCGTCCGAGCGCGACGGCACCCTGCCGTTGCTCGCCATCGAGCACCTGGCCTTGGACGACTCTCCCCGTTACGACGCCGTCACCGTTGCCGCCAAGGTGGGCCTCGCCGAGGAACAGGTGGCGCACTTCTGGCGCGCCCTCGGCTTTCCCGACCCGGTGGCCGACGAGGTGGCGTTCACCGACACCGACCTCGAGATGATGCGGGTGGCCTCGCGGACGATCGCGGATGGCGTGGTCGACCCCGGCCTCGCCCTGCAGATGGCACGGGTGATCGGCTCGTCCATGTCCCGCGTCGCCAACGCCCAGATCGCCGCCCTGGCCGGACGGGTGGTCACCGAGGCCGCCGAGGCCGCGGCGGCGGCGCCGGGCGACATGGACGTGCCCCTCCTGGTGCGCACCGAGTTGATACTCGACGTGATGCCCAAGATCATGGACTACGTCTGGCGCCGTCACCTGGCCGACGAGGCACGCCGCCAGTTGGGTCGGGTGGGTGATGCCGATGGTGGTGCCGACGTCGCGGTGGGGTTCGCCGACCTGGTGGGCTACACGGCCCTCAGCCAGCAGGTGCCCGATGACGAGTTGGCCCAACTGGTCGCCCGATTCGAGGCCGTGGCCACCGACACGGTGTCGGGCCTCGGGGGGCGGGTCGTCAAGATGATCGGCGACGAGGTGATGTTCATCGTCGACGATCCTGCGGATGCCGCCGAGATCGCCCTCACCCTCGCCGAGGCGTTCCGTGAGGACGAGGCCCTCTCCGACGTCCGGGTCGGCCTCGCCATGGGGTCCGTGATCGAACAGGACGGCGACGTGTACGGGCCGGTGGTCAACCTGGCCAACCGGATCGTGGGCATCGCCTATCCCGGTTCGGTGGTGGTGGCCGAGGAGGTGCGCGATGCCTTGCGGGGAGACGAGGCGATGAACCTCCGTTCGTTGCGATCACACACCCTGCGCGACATCGGTCGCGTGCGCCTGTGGCGCCTGCGCCGCGAGCGTGACGTGGACCCCGACTCACTCCTCGAGAAGGCCCGTCTCCGCCGTGAGATCGGCCGCGAGTGGATCGAGGAGCACTTCGGCGGCGATGCCGACGAGGGCGACGAGGGCGGCGATGCCGACGATGCCGAGAGCGAGGGCCCACTCCCGGAAGAAGCCCCCGACCAGCGTCTCTGACCTGCGCCGGAGGGACGGGCTCAGGGCTCGTCGAGCGTGGCGGTGGCGAGCCGGCCCGGGGGCAGGGGGAACGAGCCGTCCCACGATTCGATCGGTGCGCCCTGCAGGTCGACCAGCCAGCCCGAGCGGCCGTCGATCTGCACGACGGTGAGCTCGGTGCCGGGGTTGAAGACCCGGACCTCGAGGCGGCCGTCATGGCGGCGCAGCGACGACACCGGGGCACCCCGCACGTCGAGGATCCGGCCGGTGGCCGGGCGCGCGCCGATGCCTCGCCCCCGACCCACCTGGAGCGGCAGGAAGGCATCGTCCACGAGCGCGTAGGGGTCGCCGTCGCCGACGGCGACCACGTAGCGCATCTGTTGTGGCCCCTGCTGTTGCGGGCCTTCCATCGCCGTCATCGGGCCCGCGGGCAGGGGGCGCGAGCGCATGGGCCCTTGCGAGAGCATGCCGGTGCAGCGCAACAGGGTCACGGCCAGCGATCGTGCCGTCGCCTGCTGCTCGTCGAGGTCGACCAGCTCGTACTCGACGAGGCCCTCGTGGGCGACGGTGAGCCCGCCCGCCTGCACGAATCGGCGTGACGGATAGGTGGGCAGGCCCGGTTCGGTGGGGCCGCCCTCGGCCGTGAGGCCGCGCTCGACGATCGCGAACGCGCACTCGGCGTGCGAGGTGGCCGTCGGCTCGGGGAGGGGGAACAAGGCACGCACCCGATGGTCGCGGCAGGTGTTGTCGAACTCGACGGTCACCCGCACGAACGCTTCGCCCGCCCGCAGCTCGAGGGTGGTTCGGACCGCGACCGTCGTCAGGTCGGCGCTGCGATGCGCGGTGGCACCCGAGCCGGGCCAGCGATACGTGGCCGTCACGACGAGCCGGCCGCGGACAGGCCCCGAATCCAGGACCTCGCACCGGACGTCGTCAGGTCGTTCGATCTCCCGGTCGGTGTCGGGGGGACAGTGGTTGTAGGTGTCGCCCACGTCGCCACCGTCGACCAGGCGTCCGAGTCCGGCGTGCCCGTCGACGGCGAAGGTGCCGTCGACGGGGTCGACCGTGACGTCGACCAGGCCGTTGCCCAGCCCGTGCTCGCCGGCCCTCCCGACGGGGTGAGCGGGCGCGGTGGGCACGCTGACGCTCGTCCACCCGTAGCCGGCCACGTCCTCCACCCGTGCCAGCACCTGCTGCTTGGGGGTCTGCCGGAGGCGTACCTCGATGGGCGCCTCGGAGTCGTCGACCAGCGCCTCGAGGTCGTGCGTCGGGAACGCCACGGGGATGCGCAGGGCGTCGTCGTCGATCCGCAGGGTGACCAGCGCCCCTCCGGTGTCGGTGGCCGAGATGGCGAAGTCGTTGGCCCCGAACTCGTCGACGGCGCGGGGCACCAGGTGCATGGCTCGATCGAGCGTGACCGTGAACAGCTCGGCGTCGGGCGCCCACGTGCGCACGACCTGGGTGCCGGGCACCTCGGCGACGCCGGGCAGCACCACGGCGACCATCCCGCCTCGCGGGTGGGGGCTCGGGTTGACGACCACCGAGCCCTCGTGGGCGACGCTCATGGCGAAGCGGCCGACCGCACGCTTGGCGAGCCCGTGGGCGATGTCGGTGGCCTCGGCATACCGGTGCAGCACGGCGTCGCAGACCTCGTCGACGGAGCAGGCGCAGATCGAGTCGTGGGCCGAGTTGTGCACCATGTGCTTCCAGGCCTCGTCGAGGAGCGGCTGCGGCCATCGCTCGGGGTCGCCGAACAGGGCCCAGAGCGGCTCGGCGAGCCCCTCCAGGCCGCGCTCGGCCCGGGCGGCCGCCTGGCGCACGTCGGTGCGGTTGGACGCCACACCCATGAGCAGGTTCGCGTGCGCGCCCGAGCGCAGCTCGCCCCGCCAGGTGCCGAGGCCATCGGTGGGCGCGGTTGCGAGGTGGTCGGCGAGTGAGCCCACCCGCAGGTCGTAGTCGTCCTGGGCGGCGTTGGCCTCGGCCACGACGTGTCCGAGCCACGGCATCGGCACCTGGTGGTCGGTGCCGTTCATCCAGAGCACCGGTGGCGCGGTGCCAGCATCCGCGGGAGCATCGAGGAGGTGCCGGTAGCGCGCCACGAACTGGTCGAGCCGCTCGATCAGGTCTTTGGCCTCCAGGGGGAGCACCGACCCGTTCCCGTACCCCTCGGGCAGGTACTCGGCCCGCACGGTGGAACCGTCAGGGGCCTCCCACCAGAAGGCGGTCCGGCCGATTGCCGCCGGCACCCCCCGCCAGACGACGGCGTGGTCGAGCCCGAACTGACGGAGGATCTGGGGCATCTGGGCCACGTGCCCGAACATGTCGGGCAGGTAGCCCACCGCCATGGCGCCCCCGAAGGAGGCGGCCCGGTCGAGACCCATGGCCAGGTTGCGGACGATGGTCTCGCCCGAGACGAGGAACTCGTCCATCAGGATGTACCACGGGCCCATGGCGAGCCGTCCCGACAACGCGAGGTGCCGAATGCGCTCCTCCTGCTCGGGCCGCACCGCCAGGTAGTCGTCGACCACCGCCATCTGCCCGTCGAGCAGGAAGTGGGTGTACGACGGGTCGGCCTCGAGCCGGGGCAGCAACTCGTCGAGGAGGTCGACGAGCCGCAGACGGAAGGTCTGGAAGGTCGAGTACCACTCGCGGTCCCAGTGGGTGTGGGGAACGATGTTCACCCGTCGCCGGGCCCGTCGACCGGCGCTTTCGGCCGTTTCGGCAGTTCCGGCGGACTCGGCGGATTCGGCGGGGTCGGTCACGACCCTAGATTGCCCCAGATCTGCTGGTCGCCGACCCGACCGCCGGTGACGCTCTAGCGTCGCGGCCATGTGCGACACCCTCTGCGCCCTGCCCGCCGCCAGTGCCAACGGCCGCACCGTGTTCGCCAAGAACTCCGACCGCCCGCCCACCGAGGCCCAACCCCTCGAGTGGCACCCGGCCCGCGACGAGGCTTCCACGCGCACCACCTATCTCTCGATCGAGGGGGCGGGACGGCCCACCTTCGCCTTCCTCGGGTCTCGCCCGCACTGGATGTGGGGTGTCGAGCACGGGGTGAACGAGGCGGGCGTCGCGATCGGCAACGAGGCCGTGTGGACCACCCTCGACCCGACCGGCGCACCGAATGCCCTGGTGGGCATGGATCTCGTCCGGCTCGGCCTCGAACGGGCGACGAGCGCGGCCGGCGCAGTCGAGGTGATCACCACCTTGCTGGAACGGCACGGCCAGGGCGGTCCGTGCCACCCCGGCGGCGGTCAGGCCTACTGGTCGTCGTTCCTCGTGGCCGACGCCACGTCGTCGCTCGTGCTCGAGACGTCGGGGAAGGAGTGGGCCGTCGAGACGGTGGAGGGCGCCCGGGCGATCTCGAACCGGCTCACGATCCCCGCCTTCGCCGGCCGCCTCCACCCCGATACGGGCGGGCTGATCGAGCGGTTCGTCGATCCCCGCCTGGACGCCAGCCGGGCCCTTCTGGGTGCTGGCCCTGTCGAGGTCGAGGGGGTCAAGGCGCACCTGCGCAGCCACGTCGGCCACGACGGCTACTCGGTGTGCATGCACTCGCCGGCGGCCGACGCCACCACGGCGTCGATGGTCGCCCGTCTCGGGCCGGGCCGCCCCCGTGGCTGGTTCCTCATGGGCCGCCCCTGCCGATCGCTCTATGTGCCCCTGTGGGTCGGGCGACCGCTCGGCGAGCCACCATCCTGGGAGCGGTTCGCGGGGCTCCGCGACGAGCACGCCGTCGCCACGAGAGCGCTCGAGGCCGACCTCGACGCGGATGCCGTCGATGACGACGCGTGGGCGCCCGAGGCCTGGCGCCGGGTCGAGGCGCTCTTGACCTCGCTGGGCTTGTAGCGGCGCGACGGTCCTGGGTTAGCGTCGCCTCATGCCCAAGTTCGTGATGCTCTCCACCATCGGCCCCGACGGGTTCGCCACGCTCCGAGACAACCCGCAGCGCCTGAAGGCCGTGAACCACGACGTCGAGGCCATGGGCGCCAAGGTGCTCCATCAGTACGCCCTCTTCGGTCGGTACGACTTCGTCACGATCCTCGAGGTGCCCGACGACGCCACCATGGCACGCGTGGCCACGACCCTCGCCGCACGGGGCACCCTGAAGACGACGACGCTCAAGGCCCTCGAGGTGGACGACTACATCGACGCCATGGGCGAGGGCGTCGGCGGAAGCTAGGCCTCGGCTCGCGCTCGTCGGCAGACGTCGGTCGAACCCTGGCCCTTCAGTACCACTGACCCTTCAGTACCACCAGGTGGACTTCTTGCGTTCCCTGCGCAGGGACTCGTGGTCGAAGTCGACGGGCAGCAGCGCACCGTCGGACAGGCGGCGGACTTCGTAGTCGTCGCCCCGGTGAGCAGCGACCTCGAAGCCACGGGCCCAGCGTTGGTCCAGCCGCCGGCGGACTTCGACTCTCGTTCCGATGGGAAGCATCTCTTCAGGCATGGGCGTGGGTGTGGGCTCTTGGGTGGTGATGGTCATGCCGTCTCCAGAATGATGGGCTCGTCGGTTCCGCCCTCCTCCCGGCGCCATTGTCGACATGGCGGTCCGGTGCTGCAAGCGATATCGAAGAGAACCATCGGAGCGGTCAAGCAGAGGTAAAGCGGTTCAGCGGCAATGGGGCCATTCTTGCAGCACGGTGGCGACCCCGGCGTTCAGCCCCTCGGCGGTGGGTCCGGTCGGGAGTCAGGCGGGCCATGATGAGGCGATGAGCAGTGTGCCCGCCCTGCGGAGGGCCATCAGGTCCAAACCCCCCGGCCTGGCCGTCGAACGGTCGCTTTGGGCGGCGGGCCACCGGGTGGTGGTGGGCGTGGACGAGGTGGGTCGGGGCTCGTGGGCGGGCCCGCTCAGCGTCGGTGCCGCCGTGCTGCCCACGGACCGGCGCGTCTACAAGGTCCGCGACTCGAAGATGCTCACCGAGCGCGAGCGCGAGGCGTTGTTCGAGCGGATCGCGGGGTGGTGCGTGGCCTGGTCGGTGGGCCACGCCAGCCAGGTCGAGTGCGACGCTCTCGGCATGTCCGCGGCGCAGCGGCTGGCCGCCCGGCGGGCCATCGAGGGGCTTGGGCTCGGTGAGCCCGACCAGGTCCTGATCGACGGCAACTGGGACTTCGTCGGCGGCGGCCGCACGCGGAAGATCGTGAAGGGCGACGCCACCTGCCTCTCGATCTCGGCGGCATCGATCCTCGCCAAGGTGACCCGCGACCGCATCATGCGGGCGGAGGCGCCGAACTACCCGGGCTTCGACTTCGAGTTCAACAAGGGCTACCCGTGCCCCCGGCACAAGGCGGCCCTTCAGTGGTTCGGGCCGACGGCGATCCACCGTCGGAGCTGGGTGTTCATGGACCACCTGCCGTGGACCGGGTGCCCCCGGACCCGCCCCGCCGATCCGCAGGAGACCCTGTTCCCCTGAGACTCAGTCCCCGGCCTGGGTGCCGACCTTGAGGTCCCGGAACGGGGTCTTGGAGTCGATGCCCGGGTCCTTCGGCAGGCCGAGTACCCGCTCGCCGACGATGTTGCGCAGCACCTCGTCGGATCCCCCGGCGATGCGCATGCCGGGAGTGCCGAGCACGAACTGAGCCCACGAGAACGTGCCCCACTCGCCCGTGTCGGCGATGAGCCGGGGCCCGAGCACCCGGGCGATGAACTCGGCGGTCTGGGTGAGGTTCTGGGTGAGGGCCATCTTGGCGATGGACATCTCGGGACCGGGCAGCTGGCCCGCCTTGATCTTGTCGAGGGCACGCTGGTTGGTGAACTTGGCCACCTGGAACTTGATGTGGAGATCGGCCAGCTCCTGGCGGTGGATCGGGTCGTCGTCGAGGCCGAAGTGGCGCAGCATCTCGCTGAGGCGGGTGCTGTTGGCGAGGCCCATGCCGCCCCCGCCGCTGCCGGCACCGATCGAGGCCCGCTCGTTCATGAGGGTGGTCAGCGCCACCGACCACCCCTCGTTCACGTCGCCCAGCCGGTGATCGTCGGGGATCCGGACCTCGTTGTAGAAGACCTCGTTGAAGCTGGCCCCGCCGGTCATCTGGCGCAGCGGTCGCACCTCGACGCCAGGGGCACCCATGTCGACCACGAAGCCGGTGAGGCCCTTGTGCTTCGGCTGGTCGGGGTCGGTGCGGCAGATGATCTCGCCGATGTCGCTGTACTGGGCGCCCGAGGTCCACACCTTCTGGCCGGTGACGACCCACTCGTCACCGTCCCGGATGGCCTTGCACTGGAGGCCGGCCAGATCGGAGCCGGCGCCGGGCTCGCTGAACAGCTGGCAGCCGACGATGTCGCCCCGGTACATCTTGGCCAGGTAGGCGTCCTTCACCGTGTCGGTGGCGTGGGCCAGGATCGTGGGCGCCACCATGCCGAGGCCGATCCCGAAGAAGGTCTGGTCGGGGATCGCGTACTTGGACTCGAGGTTGGCGTAGAGCCGGTCGTAGGTGCTCGGGAGCTCGCGCCCTCCGTAGCGCGCGGGGCCGCTGAGGTAGCCGAAGCCGGCGTCGAAGCGCGTGGCCCGCCACGCCTTGGCGGCGTCGAGCTGGCGCCGCTCGGCATCGGGATCGACCTCCTCGAACAGCGAGATGTCGTCCTTGCCCTGGCCCCAGACGAACTTCTGGTCGGTGTCTCGGGGCGAGGCGTTGGCGTTGAGGAAGGCGGTTGCCTCGGCGCGGAATTCGTCGAGGGTGAGGTCGGGCATGGCGGGGCTCCTGGGACAGGCGCTGGTTGCGGACCGGCGAATCTTGACCGTCCGGTCAAGATAGCGGTGGAGCAGCGATGATGCCCGCTCGGACCGGCCCTTGGCGTACCTTGTCGGGGTGCACCGGCCCCGGATGATCGTCTGGGTGTTCGTGGGGTGGACCGTCTTCGTGTGGGGCACCCGGATACGCAACATCTGGACCGACGCCACCCTGACCACCGCCGGGCAGGTGGGACGCACGGCGCTGGTCGCGGCCTTCGTCCTGCCCGCCATGGCGGTAGCGGTGGCGCTCGTGCGCCGCCCTGCCGCCGTGTGGATCGTGCGGGCCTTCGCCGGGTGGACGGTGGCGTTCTGGGTCGTGCGGGCCGTCGAGATCGCGCTCACCGACCACTCGGTGGCGTTCATCGTCGTGCACGCCCTCATCGGGCTGGTGTCCATCGTTCTGGCCGTCGCGTCCTGGCGGGCTACGATGCCGCCGTCATGGGACAGCCGGTCACCGTCATCGAAAAGCCCTCCTCCCGCCACGGCGTAGTGCGCTTCGAGATCAACCGCAGCATCACCGGCATGCAGCACGAGCGCTACGAGGCGGGTGCCGACATCGAGGGCGACCGGCCGCCCGACGAACTGGCCCGCCGACTGTTCGCCCGCGGCGGCATCGACGTCGTGCACATCAACAGCAACGTGATCACCGTCGACCTGGCCGACGGGCACGACTCGTCGGGTCTGCGCGAGGTGGTCGAGGAGCTCTTCACCTTCTATCGCGACGGGGTCACCCCCGCGACGGTCGCCGAGTAGTCCATCACCACCCTCGAGGTCGACCGTTCTCCGACGGCCGTGTCATCCCGATCCGCCGCTAGCTTCGGGGCATGGCCATTCCTTCGTCCCACGCCCGCTTCCAGGTCGGGGTGCAACTGCACCCGCAGCACTGCTCCATCGACGAGCTCCGGTCGGCCTGGCAGGCCGCCGACGCGCTCGGCGTCGACAGCATCTGGACCTGGGACCACTTCTACCCGCTGTACGGGCCCGAGGACGGAGCGCACTTCGAAGGCTGGTCGCTGCTCGCCGCCATGGCCGTCGACACCGTCAACGCCCGGTTCGGCATGCTCGTCACCTGCAACTCGTACCGCAACCCCGAGCTGCTGGCCGACATGGCCCGCACCGTCGACCAACTGAGCGGTGGCCGCCTCTACCTGGGCATCGGGTCGGGTTGGTTCGAGCGTGACTACACCGAGTACGGCTACGAGTTCGGCACCGCGCCCGGCCGTCTGCGCGCGCTGGGCGAGGCGCTGCCTCGGCTGAAGGACCGGTTGGCCAAGCTCACCCCGGGCCCGGCCGGCGACCTGCCCATCCTCATCGGCGGTTCCGGTGAGAAGGTCACCTTGCGGCTCGTGGCCGAGCACGGCGACGCCTGGAACACCTTCGGCCCGCCCGCCAACTTCGCGGCCAAGAACGCCGTGCTGGACGAGTGGTGCGAGAAGCTGGGCCGCGACCCGGCCGAGATCGAGCGCACGGTGGCGATCAACGCCTCCGAGATCGACCAGGTCGACGAGTTCCTCGAAGCCGGCGCAACTCACCTCATCGTGATGACGGGCACCCCCTTCGACCTGGGCCCCGTCGAGAACCTGCTCGCCCTCGCCCAGGGGTAGCCCGGAACACTGCGGGGCTTCCCGTCGTTGTGACGGCAGAGCGAGAGGAGATTTCTCACATGTCATTCTTCGGTGGGCACAAGTCGGCCATGGTCGAGCCCGACAAGGCCCTGCCCGGCCACGACCAGGCACTTCCCGGCGTACCCGAGACGCACGCCGTGAACGGCAACCGGATCCAGCCGCCCTTCCCCGATGGCATGGAGACCGCGGCGTTCGGCCTCGGTTGCTTCTGGGGCGCCGAGCGCCTGTTCTGGCAACTGCCCGGCGTCTTCAGCACCGCCGTGGGGTACGCGGGTGGCTACACGCCGAACCCCACCTACCAGGAGGTCTGCTCGGGTCGCACCGGGCACACCGAGGCGGTGCTGGTGGTCTTCGATCCGGCGGTGATCTCCTACGACGCCCTGCTCAAGGTGTTCTGGGAGGGCCACGACCCCACCCAGGGCATGCGCCAGGGCAACGACGCCGGCACGCAGTACCGTTCGGCGGCCTACTGGGCGACTGACGCGCAGCGCGAGTCGATCGAGCGGTCGAGGGCGGCCTACCAGGAGCAGCTGACCGCGGCGGGCCACGGCGAGATCACCACCGAGATCGCCGAGGCGCCCTTCTTCTACTACGCCGAGGACTACCACCAGCAGTACCTGGCCAAGGTCCCCAACGGGTACTGCGGCCTCGGCGGTACGGGGGTTTCCTGCCCGATCGGCCTCGCTTCCTGACTGCTGCCCGCAGCTCGCACTTGCTCTGATCGAACAGACGTTCGATACTCGGGGTATCGCCCTCGCCGAGCCCATCCCGCCCCAGGTCACCTCGCCCGCTGGGACCGCGTTCGGGGCGGCGGTCGAGCGGATGCGGCCGGTGGTGTTGGCCGAAGCGCGGTGCCTGCCGGTGCTGCCGGCGCTCGAGCCGTTGTTCGCCGGGGGCGGATTGCGACGGGGCTCGGTCGTGTCGATCGACGGCCCGCCGGGTGCGGGGGCCACGTCGTTGGCCCTCGCCCTGCTGGCGGGCCCGTCGGCCACGGGTTCGTGGGTCGCGGCGGTGGGCCTGCCGTGGCTCGGCCTGCGGGCCGCCGCCGAAGCGGGGGTGAACCTGGGCCGGCTCGCCCTCGTCCCTGCGCCCGAGCCGTCCACATGGGCGGGGGTGCTGGCCGCCCTGATCGACGCCGTCGACGTGGTGTTGGCCCGCCCCGAGCGTCGGGCCCGGCCGACTGACGCCCGTCGTCTCGCCGCCCGCGCCCGGGAGCGGGCAGCGGTGCTGGTGCTCCTCGGCCCCGCCGGCGGTTGGCGTGAGGGGCCCGACGTCGCCCTGCGGGTGGCCGAGACCCGTTGGGAGGGCCTGGGGAACGGCCACGGGCGGTTGCGTGCCCGCCGCGTGGTGGTGGAGGCCACCGGCCGCCGCCAGGCCAGCCGTCCGCGTAGAGCTGAGCTCCATCTCCCGACGCTGTGCGGCGGAGCGGAGCAGTGGGCATCTGCCCACCTGGATCCCGAAGGGGCGCCGACAGAGGAGGCACAGGGGGAGAGGCCGTGACCTCGGTACGGACACTCGCGGTGTGGTGCCCCGACTGGCCGGTGGTGGCGGCCGGGATCCCGCCTGACGTGCCTGCCGCGGTGCTGCAGGCCAACCGGGTGGTGGCGTGCTCGCCGGCGGCCCGGGCCCACGACGTCGTGGTGGGCATCCGGCGACGGGAGGCGCAGGGTCGCTGCCCGCACCTGGTGGTGCTCGACCACGACCCCGGTCTCCAGGCCCGTCGCTTCGAGCCGGTGCTGGCCGCGGTCGAGGCCCTCACGCCCCGGGTCGAGGTCACGCTTCCCGGGTCGTGCGCCTTCGCCACCCGGGGGCCGTCCCGGTACTTCGGGGGCGACGAGGTCCTCGCCCGGCGGGTCGTGGCCGTGGTCACCGAGGCGCTTTCCGCGAGCGTCCTGTCCGCGACGACCCTGTCCGCGACGACCCTGTCCGTTCACAATCTGGCCGGTGGCGCTGCGGTGCAGGTGGGCGTGGCCGACGGTCCCTTCGCTGCCCGGTTGGCCGCCCGTCATCCCGCTGCGGTCGCAACACCGTTGGTGGTCGATCCCGGGCAGTGCGCCACCTTCCTGGCACCGCTGCCGGTCGGGGTGCTCGAGCGCCCCGAGCTGGTCGACGTGTTGAGCCGGCTCGGGCTCCACACCTTGGGTGCGGTGGCCGCCCTGCCCGCTGCCGACCTGGTGGCCCGCTTCGGCCTCGAGGGCCAGGGCGCCCATCGCCTGGCGTCGGGCCTCGACGAGCGACCGCCCGCCGCTCGCCGCCCGCCACCCGACCTGGCGGTGGCCACCGAGGTCGACCCGCCGGCCGAACGGGTCGACACCGTCGCCTTCGTGGGCAAGGCCCTGGCCGATCAGCTCCACGGGCTGTTGGCGGCGCAGGGGCTGGCCTGCACCCGGGTGGCCATTGCGGTCGAGACCGAACACGGTGAGCACCTCGAGCGCCTCTGGCGCTACGAGGGGGCCCTCACCGCCTCGGCCATGGCCGATCGGGTGCGGTGGCAACTCGACGGCTGGCTGAACGGGAACGCCGCGTTGCGACCCACCGGTGGCATCAGCCGCCTCGCCCTCGTGCCCGACCAGGTGATGGCGGCCCGGGGTCGCCAACTCGGGTTCTGGGGTGGCGAGGCGGCGGCGGGTGAGCGCGCCGCCCGGGCGCTCGCCCGGGTGCAGGCCATGTTGGGGGCCGAGGCGGTGGTGGTCCCCGAGGCCCGGGGTGGGCGGGTGCCGGTCGAGCAGGTGTCGTTGGTGCCGGTGGACGCCCTCGACCTCGGCGAGCGCGACCGTGAAGTCGCCGGGCCGCTCTCGGACACGTCCCGGGGGGGCGCACCGTGGCCGGGTCGGGTGCCGCCACCGTCACCGGCGGTCGTGCATCCCGAGCCGGTTCCCGCCGAGGTGGTCGACGCCGACGGGGCACCGGTGGGGGTGAGCGGCCGCGGCCTGGTGACCGCGGCACCCGCCCGGCTCTCGGTTTCCGGCGACCGTTGGGCCGAGGTGGTGGCGTGGGCGGGGCCGTGGCCGCTCGACCAGCGTTGGTGGGACCCGTCCGCCCACCGCCGTCAGGCCCGGTTCCAGGTGCTCACCGACGGGGGTGTCGCTCACCTGCTCACCCTCGAGGGTGGCCGCTGGTGGGTGGAAGCCGTCTACGACTGAGAAACGCTCCGCCCATCCGTGGTGCCCGGTGGCCTCGGGCGCAGATCGCTACGGGTCGTCCGGCGTCTCGGCGGCGAGCTGTTCGAGTTGGGGGCCCAGCGTGGTGTACATGGCCTCGGCGATGAACTGGGCGGCCCGCTCGCCGTGGTGGACCGAGTCGTAGAACAGGGTCCCGTCCACGCCGTCGAGGCTGCCGCCGAGGTCGATCACCCTGGGGTCGAGGCCCGCCCGGGCGCGGTCCCATCGCTCGTGCTCGTAGGCGACATTCTCCTGCGTGTCGTTGATCACGCGGAGGACCCTCGGGTCCACCGGCAGGCGGCGGGTGTAGATGCTGGGCTGGTAGTAGGTGGCGACGTCGACGCCGAATGCCTGTCCGAGGCGATGCGAGAGCTCGACGCCCTGGTTGTAGATGTGGACGGCGTTGGCGGGCGATCCTCGCGGTGATCCGTCCGCGTCCGAGGCGTCGTCGGATTCCACCGGGAACTCGAGGTTGGCGCCCTGGTTCTCGAGGAGCGCCCCGATCTCGCTTTCGAAGTTGTGGGACGGCCGGGTCGACGCGCCCGGCCGCTGGTAGACGGAGAAGTCGTTCATGCCGTCGTAGAACACGATGAGGTCCGGGCGGCTCCGCTCGGTCAGGAGCTCGGCCATCAACAGCGCCTCTTGCCAGTTGGTGTAGGCCAAGACGCCGAAGTTCCGAGCGACGATCGGGACACCGTCGTGTTCGGCCATCTTGGCGACATCGGAGACGATGGTGAAGTCCTCCCGTTGGTTGTAGCCGAACAGGGCCGACCCCCCGAAGAACCACACGTCGAGGGGCTCCTGGCCATCGCGCACCGCCGGTGAGTAGCTCCGCCGGGCGCCACCGTCCACGTTGGCGTATCGCGATCGGTAATGATCCTGGATCCGCCAGGTGAGGATCGGGTCGTACACGGGCTTCACCCTGCCGACGTCGTGTTGCACGTCCTCGCCCCAGGGCGGGGCGCCGAAGACGCGCCAGGCATCCCAGCTCGCGATCTGGCCGTCAGCGGTGAGCGAGGGTCGCTGTGCCATCACCGCGAAGTAGGCGCCGAGCGCGACCAGTCCGAACAGGAGGCAGACGCCACCTCCGACGGCGAAGCCATGCGCGACGCTCGGCCACGGCCGCCGAACCGAGCGTTCGGCGGTGAACAGACGGCTCGTGAAGCTGCGTCCCTCTCTGGCGGCCCGCTGGTTCCACCGACCCCGCAGGGAGGCGACCGGTTCCATCGGGTTCCAGCGCGTCGCTCTGAGGTAGAGCCACGCCGGTGTGAGGACGACCACCATGACCGGCACCAGCAGCACCCAGGTGAGCACAACGCCGACCGCGTGACCGACCCGGTGGAGGAGGCGGCCGACGGCCCGATCGAAGCCAGGCACGAACCACCGGGCCAGGCTGGTGACGACCACCGCTATCAGCAGGACCATCGCGGCGACGTGGCGGCCACGCCAATACAGGAAGAGAGCGATCGCCAAGCCGACAGTGAGCCCCACGAGGACGGGGTTGACCGTCGACCCGCGACCGTCGCCGGGCGCGACTTCTCGCCACGCCACCTCCGATGGCACGGGTGTGGATCCTCGGGGCGGCATCTGAAAAGAGTAGGCCGCAGCCTGTGCTTCCGGGAGTCGGTCGCCCTCCCGAGAGGGCGTTCGGTGCCCGTTACGCGAGACTCGCTGGTCATGGCCGGTGATCCCGAGGAGCAACGCACCCTGCTCCGGACCCGGACCGAGCGGTGGTTCATCCGTCAGGGCCTGCCGCACTTCATCGACGATTACAGCGTCACCGGCGACGTGCTCACCCGCGCCCTGCCGTTCCTACTGCTCGTCTTCGTGCTCGAGGCCTTCAACACGTTCAGCGACACACGCCGCGGCTGGGCCGAGGTGGCGCCGTTCCTCGTGGGGCTCGCCGTCCTGGTCGTGACGGCGGTGCTGGTGAACCGCCTGCGCGGGCGGCGGCCGTTCCAGCAGCCCGAGCGGGTGGGCGGGGTGGAGATCGCGGTGTTCCTCCTGGTGCCGCCGATCCTTCCCGCGCTCCTGCACGACGACCGCCTGGTCGACTCGCTGGGCATCCTGGTCACGAACCTGGTGATCCTTCTGGTCGCCTACGTCGTCACCAGCTACGGCCTGGTGCCCATGACCCGGTGGGGTATCCGGCAGTTGGCCGGACAACTGGGCGACCTCGCCAACGTCATGGCCCGGGCCCTTCCTTTGCTGCTCATCTTCTCGGCTCTCCTGTTCCTCACCACCGAGATCTGGCAGGTGTGCTCGTCGCTCGGCGCGCCGTTCTTCGTCGTGACCGCGCTCATCCCGTTCGTGGCCGGGACCCTCTTCCTGCTGCTTCGCGTGCCCGAGGAGCTCGATGCGGTGGCGCACTTCGACCACTGGCAGGGCGTCCGAGACCTCGCCGTCGGCTCGCCGCTGAGTGAGGTCGACCTCACGGGACTGGACGACCCGCCACACGCGGCACCCCTCGAGCGGCGGGCGTGGCTGAACGTGGGCCTCGTGCTGGTGGTCAGCCAGAGCGTGCAGATCCTCCTCGTGTCGGTGGTGGTGGGGGTGTTCTACGTGGGCTTCGGTCTGTTCGCGATCAGCGAGAGTGTCACGCGGGCGTGGACGGTCGGCAGTGTCGACGTGCTTGCCCGCTTCGAGGTCTTCGGCAACCAGGCCGTGCTCTCCACCCAGCTGTTGAAGGTGGCGGCGTTCATCGCCGCGTTCTCGGGACTGCAGTTCACGGTCTCGGCCATCACCGACTCGACCTACCGCAGGGAGTTCTTCGAGCGAGCGGTGCGCGGGGTGCGCCAGGGCCTCGCCGTCCGTGCCCTGTATCTCGCCGAGATCGAGGGGGCGGCCGGCTGAGTGCCTGCCTGTCGGGTGGACGGGGCCGAGAGGCTCTGTCCGGCAGCGGGACGTCGAGGGCCGAGGGTCGTGAGGCCCGATGGGTAGTGTGCTCGTCGTGGTCTCGACGGAGTCGCTGCCAGACCAGCGCCTGCGCGGGCTGGGCGCTGGCGGTGAGTGGCGAGCAGCGGTCGCCATGGGGGCGTTCGCCTTCGTGGTCGGCGCGTTCCTGCGACCCGCCGTGCTCGTCGATGACGCCGCCATAACGTTCCGGTACGCGGCGCGGGCGGCCAGCGGGCTGGGCCTCACCTACAACGACCACGAGCGGGTCATGGGGTACAGCAACCCGCTCTACACCCTGGTCCTCACGTTGCTCCACAAGGCCGGAATCCCGTTCGAGGCGGCGGCGGTGGGGCTCGGGCTGATCGCACTGGCGGTCACGGCGGGTTTGGTGTGCCTCCTGGCGAGCCGACTGTCCACCCTGTGGGGCGGCGTGATCGCCGTCGTGATCCTGATCTTCGAGACCTGGTACGTGTCGCTCGCGCTCAGCGGCATGGAATCGGGTCTCGCCGCTTGCCTCGGGCTCGCCGCGGTGCTGGCCGCATCCGATCGGCGCGAGGTGCTCGCCGGGGCGCTGCTCGGCCTGGCGCTGTGGAACAAGCTCGATGCGGGCCTCCTGTGCCTGGCGCTCGCGGGCGCCTGGGTTGTCGTCGAGCGCCGTGTCCCCTGGCGGATGGCGACGGCCACAGTCGCCGTCGTCTCACCGTGGCTTGTGTTCGCCTGGCTCTACTACGGGTCACCGGTGCCGCACTCGGTCATCTTCAAGCTCGGTGATGATCATCCCCCGTTCTCCCACGCCTGGGTGTTCTCACAGTTCGCGGACCATCTGGCGGTCGAGGTGCTCGCTGCTGCCCTCTTCGCGGTGCTGGCCTTTCGAAGCCTCGACGCCAGTGGCAGGCTTGTCGTCCTTGCGCTCAGCGGCTGGTTCGTGTTCCACGCCGGGGCACTGTCGCTGATCGACCTCGGCGATCAGTACTCGTGGTACCTCACCGTGTTGTTCCCGGTCGTCGCTGTGCTGGCCGGTTCAGCCGTGGGCCGCACCCTGGCGCTGATCGGTTCCTCACCACACCTGGCCGCCGGCATCGCCGTGGCGCTCGCCGCCGTCATGGTCGTGTCCGACGCCGACCTCTTACTGGTCGGCGGCCTCGTCATCCTGGCGTTGCTCGCCGGGCGGCGATCGCTCGGACGTCCGACTCACCGCATCGCGTTCCCGGTCGTGCTCGCGGGCACCCTGATGCTGGTCGTGGTCGGCCGACTTCTGGCCCCGGGACTGCTCCCTCTCGATCTGAGCCAGACCGGGGCGCTGTCCGTGATCGTCATCGCCGGCATCCTCGTCGGCGGGGCGTGTTGGCTGACGCCGCGACACCCCGCCTCCGCGGCCGCTCTCGGGCTGGTCGCGGCGATGTTCATGGCCCGATGGGCGTTCGACGTCGCGGGTGATCTCGCCGAATCGTTCAGGGCCGACGACGTGCAGGTCGTCGAGGGCCTCACCGACACCCTCGCCGAGGGCGACCGGCGTGCCGCTGGGCGCTTCATCGGGTCGCTGGCCCGCGACGGCGAGGTCGTGTCGACCTGTTACGGCTGGATCGCCTATGGCGCCCTCGACAACCCCGTCAACGACACCTGTGGCGACGGGCTGGAGCGCCTGAACCAAGTCGATCCGCCCCCGGGCGATCCGGTGTGGTTCGTGCTCGGGCCGGTTCAGGCTCCGGTGGCCTCCCCTGACGGCTTCCGGTTGGCGGCCCACTTCACCGCGGGGTGCACGAACGGCACCGCGGACGTCTGGTACTCGGTGTTGGTGCGTGAAGGCACCTCGGCCGATCGCCGTGCCCCGCAACCCGAGGGGATCCCGCAAGGCTGCATCGACTCGAGCCTGTAGCGAGACCACCTCCGGCGGGAGGCCTCGGAGTCGGCTCCCGGTGACGAACGGGCCGGAATTCTAGCGAACACATGTTCGATAGTGTGGGACCATGGTCTTTCCGGACGCTGCGCAGCGGAGCGGAGCAGCAGCGAGTGCTCGCGTCGGATCCCGAAGGGGCGCCGACGGAGGAGGCGCAGGGTAGTGGCGTACGACAACCCTCCGGTGCCATGGTCGGTGCTCGAGCGACGCTTGTCGGGGAGAGGCCCTTCGGGCCCGTCGGGGGCCGAGGCATGGCCGGGCGCCGACGGGGGCGACAGCCCGGCCTGGTCGCGAAAGCGCCAGCCGTACGAGGGCCCGCCCATCCTTCGACGTCGAGGGGCGGTGCCCTACGCCGAGCTGCACTGTCACTCCAATTTCAGCTTTCTCGACGGGGCCTCGCACCCCGAGGAGCTGGCCGAAGAGGCCGTGCGACTCGGCCTCGAGGCGCTGGCCCTCACGGACCACGACGGCTTCTACGGCGTGGTCCGGTTCGCCGAGGCGGCCCGTGCCCACGGTCTCCCCACGGTGTTCGGGGCCGAGCTCACCCTCGACCTGCCGGGCCTCGAGGTGGGGTCGGCCGATCCGGGCGGTGACCACCTGGTGGTGCTGGCCCGCGACCCCGAGGGTTACGCCCATCTCGGCACCGCCATCAGCCGCGCCCAGATGGCGGGGGAGAAGGGGGCGCCCCGGTGCACGTTGGCCGATCTGGCAGATCTGGGGGGTGGGTCTGCCAGGGGCCACTGGCAGGTGCTCACCGGGTGCCGAAAAGGGGCGGTGCCCCGCGCGCTCACCCGGCAGGGGCCACAGGCGGCGCAGCAGGAACTGGCTCGGCTGGTCGAGGCCTTCGGCCGCGACCACGTGGCCGTCGAGCTCTGGGATCACGGCGACCCGCTCGACTCGGCGCGCAACGACGCGCTGGTCGAGGTGGCGCTGCGCGTGGGCGTCGACCTGGTGGCCACCAACAACGTCCACTACGCCACGCCCGCGCGACGACCATTGGCCACCGCCCTGGCCGCGGTGCGGTCCCGACGGTCCCTCGACGAGATCGACGGGTGGCTGCCGGCGGGTGCGGGCGCTCACCTGCGGTCGGGGGCCGAGCAGGCCCGACGCTTCGCCCGCTATCCCGGTGTGGTCGAGCGCGCCGCAGAGCTGGGTCGGGCCTGTGCCTTCGACCTGGCGTTGGTGGCCCCCCGCCTGCCCGACTTCGACGTGCCCCCCGGCCACACCGAGATGTCATGGCTGCGCGAGTTGGCCGAGCAGGGCGCCGCCCACCGCTACGGCCCCCGCCCGCCCGCTGTGCCCCGAACCCCGCATTCTCGACGCAATAACTGTCGTTTTGAGGGGGTTATTGCGTCGAGTTCGCCGAAATCGGGGGGTGGGGCGTTCGATGCGGCGCTGAACGAGAAGGCGTGGAAGCAGATCGACTACGAGCTCGACATGATCGAGCGGCTGGGGTTCCCGGGCTACTTCCTGATCGTGTGGGACATCGTCGAGTTCTGCCGGCGGGCGAACATCTACTGCCAGGGGCGGGGGTCGGCGGCCAACTCGGCGGTCTGTTACGCCATCGGCGTCACCAAGGCCGACGCCGTGCGCCTGGGCCTGCTGTTCGAGCGGTTCCTGTCACCCGAGCGCGACGGTCCGCCCGACATCGACCTCGACATCGAGAGCGGTCGCCGCGAAGAGGCCATCCAGTACGTCTACGACCGTTACGGGCGCGACAACGCCGCCCAGGTGGCCAACGTGATCACCTACCGGTCCAAGTCGGCCGTACGCGACATGGCCAAGGCCCTGGGCTTCGCCAGCGGCCAGCAGGACGCCTGGTCCAAGCAGGTCGACAGCCTGGGCCTGAGCGGCCCTCTGAGCGGGATGGTGCGCCCGGTGCACGACACGGCCAGCCGAGCCGATCACGGCATCCCCGAACCGGTGCTCGACCTGGCCCGGCAGGTCGAGCACTTCCCGCGTCACCTGGGCATCCATTCGGGCGGCATGGTGATCTGCGACCGCCCCGTGGTCGAGGTGTGCCCGGTCGAGTGGGGGCGCATGGAGAACCGCAGTGTGCTCCAGTGGGACAAGGACGACTGCGCGGCCGTGGGGCTGGTGAAGTTCGACCTGCTCGGCCTCGGCATGCTCACGGCCCTGCACCTGGCCGTCGACCTGATCGGTGAGGTCCACGGCGTCGCCGTCGACCTGGCCGAGATCCCCCAGGACGACGCCGTCTACGACATGTTGTGCGCGGCCGACTCGATCGGCGTGTTCCAGGTGGAGAGCCGCGCCCAGATGGCCACCCTGCCACGGCTCAAGCCGCGCACCTTCTACGACCTGGTGGTCGAGGTGGCCCTCATCCGGCCGGGACCCATCCAGGGCGGGTCGGTCCACCCCTACATCCGCCGTCGCAACGGCAAGGAGCCGGTCGCCTACCTGCACCCGTTGCTCGAACGGTCGCTGGCCAAGACCCTCGGCGTGCCGCTGTTCCAGGAGCAGCTGATGCAGATGGCCATCGACGTGGCCGGGTTCAGCCCGGGCGAGGCGGACCAGTTGCGCCAGGCCATGGGCTCGAAGCGCAGCCGCGAGCGCATGGAGCGGTTGCGGGTGCGGCTGTACGAGGGCATGGCCGAGCGGGGCATCACCGGGGAGGTGGCCGACGAGATCTTCGCCAAGCTGGCCGCGTTCGCCAACTTCGGCTTCCCCGAGAGCCACTCGGTGTCGTTCGCCTACCTGGTCTACGCCAGCGCCTGGCTCAAGCGGTACTACCCGGCCGCCTTCTGCGCCTCGTTGTTGAACGCCCAGCCCATGGGGTTCTACTCGCCGCACACCCTGGTGCAGGACGCCCGCCGTCATGGGGTGCAGGTGCGTGGCCCCGATGTCAACGCGTCGGGTGCCGACGCCACCCTCGAGCCCGCGAGCCGCCCTTCCCGAGGCAATAGCGGTCGGAATCCGACCGCTATTGCCTCGGGTTCGGGCGTTCCGCCGCCCCCGGGTGAGTGGGGGATCGGGGGGCCGGCGGTGCGCCTGGGGGTCTCGTCGGTGCGCCATGTGGGCGGTGACCTGGCCGAGCGCATCGCCGCCGGCCGCCCGTACACCTCGATGGAGGACCTGGCCCGGCGCACCGGAGCGCCACTCAACGTGCTCGAGGCGCTGGCCACCGCGGGCACCTTCGCCTGCTTCGGCCTCGACCGCCGACCGGCCCTCTGGGGGGCGGGTGCGGTCGCCCAGACGGGCGCCGACCGCCTCGACGGCATCGTCACCGGGGTCACCGCCCCCGCACTTCCACCGTTGACCCCACGCGAGCGTGCCCATGGCGACCTGTGGGCCACCGGCGTCTCGGCCGACGGCCACCCCACCCGCTTCATCCGCGACCGCCTCGACGCGCTGGGGGTCATACCGGCATCAGGCCTGTCGGGTGTCGACGACGGCTCGCGTGTGCTGGTGGCGGGCGTGGTCACGCATCGCCAGCGGCCGGCGACGGCGTCGGGCACCACGTTCGTCAACCTCGAGGACGAGACGGGCCTGGCGAACGTGATCTGCTCGAAAGGGTGCTGGGCCCGTTACCGAAAAGCTGCGGTAACGGCCCCGGCGCTGTTGGTGCGGGGCACCCTCGAGAAGGTGGAGGGGGTGGTCAACGTCATCGCCGACAAGCTCGAGGCCCTGCCGTTGGGCGAGCCGGCCCGTTCCCGTGACTTCCGATGAACGCCGTGATTGCGGCAAGCTGACGCCATGTCAGAATCAGCGCCACCAGAACCGGCGCCCCGCAGCGAGGGAACGGTCGCCATGGCCGACGGTCGCCGCATCGGATATGCCGAATACGGCGCTGAAGGTGGCGACGCCGTGCTGTGGTTCCACGGCACGCCGGGAGCCCGTCACCAGATCTCACCCGATGTCAACGCCGTCGCCGGCGGGCGCGGGGTGCGGCTCATCACCATCGAGCGGCCGGGGGTGGGGGAGTCGACCCCCCACCTCCACGACCGGGTGATCGACTTCGCCGGCGACGTGGAGCAGGTCGCCGACCAACTGGGCGTCGACCGCTTCGCCGTGGCGGGGCTGTCCGGAGGCGGTCCCTACGTGCTCGCGTGCGCACACGCCTTCCCCGAGCGGGTGGTGGCCGGTGCGGTGCTGGGCGGGGTGGCCCCCACGCGGGGCGACGACGCGGCCGACGGCGGACTCGTCAGCCTGGCCTCGCGCTTCCGGACGCCGCTGGCGATGCTCCGTGAGCCGCTCGGGTTCACGATGTGGGGCGCGATCAACCTGCTGCAACCGGTCCGGGGCCAGGCCCTCGAGCTCTATCTGCGCTTCCAGCCTCCCGGAGACCAGCGGGTCTTCCACCTGCCCGGGATGAAGGACATGTTCCTCCGCGACATCGCCCAGGGGTCGCGTCACCGCTTCCACGCCGTCGTGTACGACGTGGTGCTGTTCACCCGTCACTGGGGGTTCTCGCCCCGGGACGTGGCGGTGCCCATCCGGTTCTGGCACGGCGACGAGGACCACATCGTCCCCCTCGTCCACGGCCACCACGTGGCCGAGCTCATGGAGGACGCGCAGGTCATCGAGCGCCCGGGTGAGAGCCATCTGGGCGCGCTCGCCGCTCTCGACGAGGTGCTCGACACCCTGCTCGCCTTCTGGCCCGACCGCCCCGGCGCCACGCCAGTCAAGAACGCCGCCAGGTCGGCCAAGGCGACGAAGGCAACCAAAGCCACGAAGGCGACGAAGGCCACGACGAAGGCCGCCGGCCTCAGCCCCAAGCCCTGACCCCATCCACCGTTCTGGGTACAGCCCTGTGTTCTCAGGAACACAGGGCCGTACCAGAAGCAGACGGGGTTCAGCGCCGACGGACGGAGTTCAGCGCCAGCGGAGGCTGCGGTCGAGGTCATCGGGGCGCTCGCGGGCGGCGGCGAGGACGAGCTCGGTGGCCCGGGGCGTGCCGGCGCGGACCAGCTCGGTGCCGGGGACGCGTGAGCGGAACCGGGCGCCGAAGGCCTCGGCGGCGACCTTGGTGGCGCCGATGACCGACGGCACCCGCCACGTGCCACCCGGCGCGGCCAGGAGCCAGCGGGGGCGGTCGACGGGGCCCAGCGCCTCGGCCAGCGCATCCGCCCAGACCGCGGCTGCGTCGTCCTGGACGCCGATGACCGTGGCCACGAAGCCGCCGGCGGGGTCGGGCTCAACCGTGACCTGACCTCCGACGAGATCCTGGCGGCCGACGGCGACCAGGCCGGACAGGACGGCGTCGCCCAGCACCTCGAGGGTCTCGCCCTCACCGCGGCGTCGTCCCCGGGTCAGTGGGATCGCCGCGGCGGCACCGGCGAGGCCGAGGGCCCCGACGGGCCACAGGGCGGGCACGGACAGCGCCAATACCGACGCAACGGCGCCCACCGTCGCGCTGGCGGTGGCGGCGCCCGCAAGTGATCGCCACCGGCGCGGTCTCGTACGTACCCGCCGCCGGCGGGTGGTGGTGCGCACCCGCACAGCCGACGTACCCACCCCACCAGGGTCGACCGCAGCCCACGCCGCCCGGGTGGCGACCTCGTCGGTGACCGCGGCCGCGCTCTGCTGGTTGATGCGAACGGCATCGGCAGGGGTCGGCGCTTGGGCCAGCGCCGCCCTCGGGTGGACCTTGGCCGCGCCGGTCATCACCTCGCCGCGCGCGTCCGGGCCCCACCAGTGGGCGTGACGGCGGCGGAAGCGGTCCCAGTCGCCGCTGGTGGCGGGGTGGACGACGGCCACGTCCCACAGCGAGGCCAGCTTCTGTGGATCGGCGGCATCGATGCGCAGCGCACGCCCCCGGAGTTGGGTGACGGCGCCGGCCGTGGCCACTTCGGACAGGTCGACGAGGACGTTCAGCGGCGGGTGGTCCCATCCCTCGCCGACGAGGCCCCGTGTGGCGACGAGCACGCCCGCGGCATGGGCGTCGAGCGCGACCTCGGCCGCGGCCAGCCAATGGGCGGTGGTCCATCCGGGGCCGACGCCCTTGACGGCCACGGCGCCGCGGATGTCACAGCCCTCGGCCTGCACCCAGCGCGAGCCGTCGCCCGTCACACGCGCGTCGACATTGACGGCGGTGCAGATCGTCTCAGCGTTGCCTGCGTCGCACCAGGCGCCACGGCCGGTGACGGCCATGACACCGATGTCTGCCACCTCGGGCTGCGCGCACAGCCGGGCGAGGATGCGCGCCGCGGTGCCGGAGTCCTCGCCGAGCACGGCCCGCGCCTCGGCGGGAGGTGTGGTCGCCTGGTCGCGCTCGACCACCACGAGCGCCCGGAACGAGGCGCCGCGCCTGGCTGCCTCCTCGACCAGGATCGAGGCGGCGGCGTCGCCCTTGGCGGATGACCGGGCACAGACGAGATCGCCGACCGACCGCCCCCAGCGGATGCCCCTGGTGGTGAAGGCGACGCCGTAGCGGGTGCCGAGGGCATCGATGGCGTCGCGCTCGGCGGCGTTGGCGCCACCGTCGGGATCATGGAGCCACGCGTCGAGGAGGGTGAGCCGGTCCACCAGCCCGAGCAACCCGGCCGCCTCGGGTGGGGGCTCGAAGCCTGCGGGCAGAGCCATGCCCCGTGCCGTCCACCAGCGGCCGAGGGCCGCGGCGGCCAACGGGTCGCGGTCCCAGAACGTCGACCAGGCGCGCGGGTCGGAGGCAGGGGGCTCGGAGTCGCCGGCCTCGACCTTGGCGGCAGCCGCCCGTTCGTCGAGGGCGGCGCTGCTGACCTGTGCCACCGCCCACGCCACGAACGGCTCCGTCACGAGCTGCTCGTCCAGGTCGGCGACGAACCGGCCGGACCAGTTGTCGAGGAACGCCGCCTCCTCGGTGGTGGGCGCCGTCAGCCGCACCCCGTCGCGCCAGGGGGCGACGGCTCCCTCCGCCACCATCGCCGCGAGATGGAGCTCGGCATCGACCTCGCCGAGGAGGCCGGCGTAGTTCGCCGCCTCCCGGCTCGAATCGGGCTCGGGCAGCGTGGCCGTGAGGCCGATGACGGCCACGCCGCCGGGCGCGGTGGCGAGACGGTCCACCAGGGCGCCCACCACCAACGCCCACCAGTCGAGCAGGTGGTGGCACTCGTCGAGCACGAGGCAGCCCAACCCGCCGGCCGCCAGCCGGTCGACCAGGGCGGTCGAGCGGGTGCCGAGGAGCTGGGCACGGGGCACCCCGATGTCCTCGCCGGTACCGAGGCTGCGTCGCAGCGCCCGCACATGACGGCCGATCTCGCGGCCGGCCCGGGCGCGGTCGCCCTGCTCGGTGGCCACGACCCGTGCCTCGGCGGCCTCCGGGCCGATGTCGACGCCCACCTCGGCCACCCACAGGCGTCTCGCGGCGGCGCGTAGCTCGTCGGCGGCCTGCCCCGGGTTGCCGAGCAGCTGATAGGTGACGCAACGGAGGGGCACCTCGGCGCCCGGATCGCTGCTCGTGAACGCCGCCGGGTCGGCCCCGAACAGCCGGGAGGACTCCCGCCACTGGTCGCGGATCGCCGTCGTCGGGCTCAGCACCAGGGTGGGGCGGTCGACCTGGCGGGCCAGTTCCAGGCCGATCAGCGTCTTGCCGGCCCCCGGCGGCGCGCAGAGGTGCCAGCGACCGTCGTGGACGTGGCCCGCCAGGTCCAGCAGGTGCGCCTGCGATGGTCGCCACGTGAACTGGGGTGCCAGCTCACCCCACGACATCGCCCCGGACATGGCGCCAGCATCGCAGGCGGGGCGATACCGGCGGAGGGCGCCCGGTCAGCCGGTGCGCGGCGCCGTGAACGATCCCGTGCACTCTGCGTTGCCTGCATCGAAGGTGATCGCCTCCTCGTCGAAGTGCCCGGTGCCGGTGAGAGCGCCTGTCAAGGTGAAGGACCCGTCAGGTGCCGCAGTGCCGGACACCGGGACACTGCCGCCCTCACCCGTGAACTCGATCGTTACCGTCGCCCCGCTGACCGTCGCCGTGATCGAGTCCGTGCCACAGGTGCCTCCCGCGGATCCCGCGTAGGTGGCCTCGGTCGGCACCCCGGTGGGGGCCGCCGTCGTTGTGGTGGCGGGTTCGCTGGTGGTGGTGGTCGGTTCGGTCGTGGGCGGCCCACCGCTGCTGCCGGGCGCGTCCCGGTCGTCGTCGCCGGTGCTCCCGACCGGCCGGGTGAACCGGTCACCCGTGTCGATGTCGATCATCACGTAGACGTCCACGTTGACGACGGCCGGGGCGATGACGATGACCCGGTCCGGGTCGAAGCCGTCCCAGGTCGGGCCCGTGTAGGTGGGCGAGGTGCGGGCGCTGGGGCGGGTGAGGGGGTTGCCGCAGGAGCACTTGACCACGGGGGCGCCTGTGGCATCGACGAACACGGCCGTGCCCGCTTGCAACACGGACTGCAGGGAAGTGGCCTCGCCGTCGCGGAAGCCGTGGTTGGTGACCCGGGTGTCAGATCGCAGCAGCGTCGGCGTGAGGGTTCCGACGTAGTCCGAGATGCCGCCGACCTCGATGCCGAGCACGCCGGCCCAGGCTCGGGCCTCGGCGGGGTTGGCCTCGAGAAAGGCCACCAGCGCCTCTGCGTCACAGCGGCCGTCGTCGCGGGTGCCGCCGTAGAGGCCGGGCGTCCCGCCCTCGAAGGTCTCGACGTCGTCGGTCTCGTCAGCGGGCTGATCGGGCAGCTCGGCGATGGCCGCCACCTGCTCGTCGGACAGCGGCGGAGGAGGGGCGTCGACGAAGGGCTCGTCGCCCAGCGAGTCGATGGGCTCGGTGAACACCTCGCCGGCCGAGGCCTCGTCCCCACCGAGGACGAGGAATGCGGCGACGGCGACGATCAACACCAGCACAGCCCCGACAGCGATCAGCAGCGTGCGACGGGGGTTGCCGCCGCCTCCCGACGTCACCGGTGATCCCGGCGGGCCGGGCGGGCCGGGCGGCGGGCCGGGGGGTTGACCGTACTGGGGCGTCGGTGAGAGCCCGGACGGCGGACCGGACGGCCCTTGCGGCGGCCCCATCGGGCCCTGTCTCCCGCCGGGGCCCTGTCTCCCGCCGGGGCCCTGTTGGCCGCCCGTGCCCGGCGGAGGTGGCTGGCTCATGCCTGTCGCCGATACTCACCCACGGTGCACCCCCCGGTTTCCTGGGGGAGATCTTAGAACTCGTCGGTCGGCCCTGCTCGGCGGGGTCTCATAGGCTCCGCACGATGGTCATCGCCCGGATCGCCGCGTTCGCCGCCGGGTCGGCCCTGGTGCTGTGGACCCTCCTGTCGGCCGTGCGGGCCGTGGTCCTGCCGCGGGGCGAGGTGGTGATCCTCAGTCGGCTGGTCTTCACCACGCTGCGGCGCGTCTTCAACCTGTTCCTGCGCCCGGCCCATTCCTACGAGCGGCGCGACCGGGCCATGGCCATGTACTCGCCGATCGGGCTCCTGCTGCTGGCCGGCACCTGGGTGGTGCTCGTGACCCTCGGCTTCACCGGCATCTTCTGGGGGCTCGGCGTCGACCCGCTGCGCCGGGCGTTCGTCGAGAGCGGCTCGTCACTGCTCACCCTCGGCTACGTGAGGCCGTCCGACCTCCCGACCACGATCGCCTCGTTCGCCGAGGCCACGCTCGGCCTCGGGCTCATCGCGCTGCTGATCAGCTACCTGCCGTCGATCTACTCGGCCTTCCAGCGCAGGGAGCAGGCGGTGGTGATGCTCGAGACCCGTGCCGGGCAACCCCCGTCGGCCGCCACGATGATCAAGCGGGCCCATGCGCTGGCCCGCCTCGACAGCCTGCACCCCCTGTGGGAGCAGTGGGAGGCCCTGTTCGCCGACCTCGAGGAGACCCACACCTCACAGCCCTCGTTGCCCTTCTTCCGCTCCCCGATCGCAGGGCGGTCGTGGGTGACGGCCTCGGGCACGGTGCTGGACGCGGCGGCACTCATGTCTTCGGTGGTCAACACCCAGCGCGACCCGCAGGCCGAGCTCTGCCTCCGAGCGGGGTTCCTGTGCCTGCGGCGCATCGCCGACTACTTCCAGATCCCGTATGACCCCGACCCCGATCCCGACGACCCCATCTCCATCGACCGGTCCGAGTTCGACGCCGTCTATCAGGACCTGGCGGAATACGGGGTGCCGGTGCGCCCGAACAAGGAGAAGGCCTGGCGAGACTTCCAGGGTTGGCGGGTGAACTACGACCTGGCCCTGCTCGGCCTGGCCAGCCTCACCATGGCGCCCTACGCGCAGTGGTCGTCCGACCGGTCGTTCAACCTGCGACTCCCCAGCGTGCGGGCAGCCCTCCGCCTGCGCTGGGCGTCTGACAGGGGAGGGAAGCCCACGTGACGTGACGGGCGAGCGGCTCGGGCCGTCCGACCGCGAGGCCCGTGAGCGCCGACGGGGTCAGGACCTGGGGACCGATCCGGCCTTCGTGGGAGCGGGGTCGACCCGCGGCGGTCCGGACTCGCGCACGACGGTGTCGATCTCGAAGTACGAGCGCAGGGCGAAGCCGAACAGGCGGGCGACCAGATTCGAGGGCACGGTCTGCACACGGGTGTTGTAGTCCCGCACGTTGGCATTGAAGATCCGGCGTGCGGCCTGGATGCGGTTCTCGGTCGTCACCAGTTCGTGCTGGAGATCGGTGAAGTGGGCGTTGGCGAGCAGATCGGGATAGGCCTCCGACACCGCAAGGAGGCTTCGCAGCGCGCCGACCAGGACGTTCTCGTCGCCCGACTGCTCGGCCGCATTGCCGACCGATCCCATGGCCCGTGACCGGGCGGCGGTCACCGCCTCCAGGGTCCGGCGCTCGTGGGCGGCGTAGCCCTGGACCGTCTGCACCAGGTTGGGGATGAGGTCGTAGCGCCGCCGGAGCTCGGTGTCGACATTCGACCACGAGTTGTCGATCAGCTGGCCCTCGTGCACGAACCGGTTGTACGACGCGACGATCAGCAGCGCGATCAGCAGCAGCAGGCCGCCGACCACATAGACGGGGGTCACACGATTCCTGCCATCACACCATGCCTCCGTCGAGTGAGCGTCGGGGACCCTTCGGGTAGAGGTCCCACACGAGGGGTGGGATGGTCGCCCGGAAGGCGTTGGAGAGATGCATCAGCCCGGGGAACTGCCGGGGCGCGGTCGGTGCAGCCGTCACGAGCACCCACCGCCCCCGTACCTCGACCTGGAACTCGGCCTCGGTGCTCAGCAGGAACTCGATCATCTGGGCGTCGATGAAGGTCTGGGCGAACCGCTCGTCCTCGCAGGTGACCCGGAAGGTGCGGTTGAACTCACCCGATTCGAACTCGATGTCGGCGCTGTCGAGCGAACCGAGCCACTTCGTGACGCCGCGTTCGGGTGAGATCACCAGGTGTGGCCATACCGCCGCCACCTCGGTGAGCGCGCAGGTGAAGTGCCGGTAGCGGCGGGAGGGTTCCTCGACGTGCTCGACTCCCATGATCGTGGGCTGCTTCTTCGATTCGACGTAGTACGAGTAGTCGAACACCCGTACCGGCGCGCCGTCGGCCGCGGTGCCCCACATGGTGTTCTCCACTTCGTGACCGTCGCCCATGCGGAACATCTGGAAGGGGACACGGGCACTGTCGAACGGGTCGCCCTCCGAGAACGACAGGCCGGCGGCACGGGCCACTCGCGGGAGCTCGGCCATGCGGTTGGCCTGGTTGCGCCACGCGACGATGCTGGCCAGGCCCGCAGCCATGAAGGCGGCCAGCAGCACGTAGGGAAGCATCCCCGCTCCTGTCGGCAGCGACCGCCTTCGTCGTGAGCCGACCATTCGGCGAAGGCGCCGACGCCCCGAAACGAGGTGCCGCAGGGGACGGTTAGGCTCCCGCCATGGGCACCCCGAACGCGATCGACAGCTTCCGAACCGAGGCCGTCCTCTGATGGCAGCGTCCGGATTCCTGCGCCGGGCGGTCGACCATCGCCTCAAGCCTTATGTCCGCATGCTGGTGCGCGTCGAGGTGGATCAGATGCGCTCGCAAATTCACGAGGACACGCGGTCGGAGATCCGCTCGCAGGTCAGCTCAGGCCTGAGCGCGGAGATGCGCTCGGAGGTGGCCGCGCAGCTGCACACGTCGCCGGTGGTCTGGGCGAAGATCATCCCCGCCGACGAGGACCGGGAGGATCTGGTCGTGCTCGGTCGGGACAACGAGGCGACCCCAGGCGACGACGGGCTTCCCGTTCCTCCCCCGGGTATGTGGGAGCTCCCCGGCTACCGGTCCGGCCCCGAGCACGTGGACTCGATGCGCGCCATCTTGGCCCGAGCCGGTTGTGATCTCACCGACTGCGGGCCCGTGCTCGACTTCGGTTGCGGGTCGGGGCGAATGATCCGCTGCCTCGGTGATGTCGCGCAGAACACCGAGGTGTGGGGCGTCGACATCAACGCCGAGTCGATCGCGTGGTGCCAGGCCAACCTCTCGCCGCCGTTCCACTTCGTCACGTCCACCACGATGCCGAGCCTTCCGTTCGAGGATCGAACCTTCGGGTTGGTCTATGCCGGTTCGGTGTTCAGCCACATCTCGGAGTTGGCCGAGACCTGGTTGGCGGAGCTGCGCCGCATCACCCGCCCGGGTGGCTACCTCTACATCACTGTCCAGGACCAGGCCTACATCGAGGCCGCCCTGGCCCTGGAGCCCCGTCACTGGACCGGCGACAAGGTGCACGACGCGGCCGACCTCCTGGACCGACTGGGCAAGGACGTGTCGATGGTGTCGCTCGGCAGGGCCAGCAAGAACGCCATGGTCTTCCACGACCGCTCGTCGCTCGTCGAGTCGTGGGGCCGCTTCCTCGAGGTGGTCGAGGTCGTCGACCGGGCCTGGGACATCCAGACTGCGGTGGTCCTGCGTCGACGCCCCGACGCGTGACCGCCTGATCAGGCCGCTGGTCGCTCGTAGGCCACGCCGATCGAGGCGGTGGTGCGGGCCAGGGTCGAGAGCAGGTCGAGCACCGCCTGGCCGTTGGTCTCGTCGGGGCTCACCAGCGCCGCCGCGCTCGGAGGCACCGCGTAGAGGGTGAACGTGTAGCGGTGGCGGTCGCCCCGCGGGGGGCAGGGACCCTGATAGGTGGCCTCGCCGAAGTCGTTCGGGTACTCGACCGTCCCCGACGGCAGCTCGCCGGCGCGCAGCGCCGTGGTGGCGGGATCGATGCCGGTCGCCACCCAGTGGATGAACCCGCTCGCGTCCGGGTCGGTGAGGGCCACCGTGAGGGACTCGGTGCCGGCGGGGACCGACGAGATGGAAAGCGGCGGCGACACGTCGGCGCCCGTGCAGGTGAACCGGGCGGGCAGTGTGCCGTCGACGACGAACGCGGGACTGGTGAGGGCCATGACGGGGGCCGCGGTGGTGGGTGGGGCGGTGGTGGGCGGCGTGGTGGCCGTGAGGTCAGGGTCGGGGACGGCGAGCTCACGCCCGTCGGAGCTGCAGCCCCCGGTCAGGAGCAGCCCGGCCACCAGGGCGACGACCAGGAGGGTGACCGGGGGAACGCGGACGGCGGTGGTTCGACAACGGCGAGCGGGCATCGCCGGGAAGTGTCGCAGGTGTCGGGGTGCCGGGTGCAGCAGACTGACCACGATGCCCCGCCGTCCTCGGCTCCCGTCGGGCCTCGGTGCCCTCTTCGGGCCGGACGCGGTCGGCATCCGGCAGAGCCTCGTCGCGCTCGCGCTCAACACCAGCACGAGTCTCGTGGCCGGGGCATTCCTGGGCTCGATCACCGCCACGTTCGAGGATCTCCCCGGTCTGCTCGTCCTGGTGCCCGCGGCGATCGGTCTGCGGGGCAACATCTTCGGCGCCTTCGGCAACCGGATCAGCACGTCGATCCACGCCGGGGGCTTCCGGCTCTCGGTGCGCCGGGACACCGTGCTCGGCCAGAACGTGCTCGCGGCCGCAGTGCTCACCCTGGCGATGTCGCTGCTCCTGGCCGTGGTGGTCAAGGTCATCGCGATCGGGCTCGGCCTCGAGAACTCGATCTCGTTCGGCGACCTTGCTCTGGTGTCGGTGGTCGGTGGGCTGCTCGGCTCCATCGTGGTGATGGCCGCCACGTTGGGTCTGGCGGGAGGCGCCGTGCGTTACGACTGGGACCTCGACAACGTGACCGCGCCATTGGTCTCGACCCTTGGTGACGTGCTCACCCTTCCGGCGCTCTTCATCGCCACCGGGCTGCTCGGCTTCTCGGTGCTCACCCCCGTCCTCTGCGGCCTTGCCATCGCGGTGGCCGGCCTCGTCCTCGTTCTCGGTTGGCGGGCCCGCCTCCCGGACCTGCGACGGATCGTCCGCGAGTCGGTGCCGGTGCTGCTCGTCGCCGGTTCCGTGAGCGCCATGGCCGGCGTGGCCCTCGAGAAGAGCTTCGACTCGTTCCTGCGCTATCCGGCGCTGCTGATCCTGGTGCCGGCCCACCTGAGCTCGGCGGGGGCGTTGGGCGGCATCCTGTCCGGCCGCCTGTCGAGCAAGCTCTTCCTGGGCGTGGTGCTGCCGACGCCGGCGCCGAGTCGCGAAGCCCGACGCGACATCTTCCTCGTGCTCGCGCTCGCGCTCCCGGTCTACCTGGCCAACGCGATCGGGGCCGAAGTCATCGGTGACCTGCTCGGTCAGGCCTCGCCCGGCCTCGCCTCGATGGTCGCGGCTTCGATGCTGGGCGGCGCTGCGGCGATGGTCCTCGTGGTGCTCATCGCCTACTACGCCGCCATCGTGGCCGTTCGCACCGGTCTCGACCCCGACACGTACGGCATCCCGATCGTCAGCTCCAGCGTCGACTTCGTCGGCGCGTTCGCGCTCGTGCTCGCCATCAGCGCGCTCGGGATCACCTGATGACGCCCACCACGCGCCCGCCTACTCTGCAGAGGACCAACCGCCATGGATGAACGCCCCCGCAATCTCCGCACCATGCTCTCGGAGGCCAAGGACACCTCCGAGCTGATGGTCGACCTGGCCTACGCCGCGCTGTACTTCGGCGACCCCGACATGGCCGACGAGGTGGCCGAGTTGGAGGAGCGCATGAGCGATCTGGTCCACGACATGCGGGCGGTGTGCATCCTCGCGGTGCGGGCGCCCCGCGAGGCCGAGGCGATGTCATCGGTCCTGCAGGTGGTCGACGCGATCGAGGGCATCGCCAACGGCGCCGTGGACATCGCCCGGATCGTCACCCACAACCTGGGCATCCCCCGTGAGCTCGTGGCCGACCTGTCCAATGCCGAGGAGGTGTCCCACCGGGTGATGGTGCGTGAGGGATCACACATGGCCCACCGCCCCCTCTCGGCCCTCGAGCTCCCCGTGGCCACCGGCATGCGGGTGATGGCCATCCGCCGTGACCGCGACTGGAACATCGACGTCGACGGCGACGACGTGCTGGTGCCCGGCGACGTCCTCTTCCTCGAGGGCTCGCCGGCCGGCATCACCCGCCTGCGCGAGCTGGCCAATGCGCCGCTGTGGGAGCCGGCGTCGCCGCCCGAGGACGGCACCGTCGACGATCTCGACCGTGCCGTCGACGTGCTCGTGGAGATGAAGAACATCTCGGAGGTGGCCGTCGGCCTCGCCTACTCGGCCCTGGTGCTTCGTGACGCCGGCCTGGCTGCTGAGGTGCGCCACCTCGAAGGCCGACTCGACGAGATGAAGGACCGGCTCGAGTTGTGGGTGTTGCGGGCGGCGGCCGACGACATCGATCCCTCGCCGCTGCGGGGGCTGCTGCACCTCTCGCAGGCCGCCGAGTCGATCGGCGACGAGGCCGAGTCGATGGTCTGGATCATCGAGCAGGAAGAGGACGTCCACCCGATCTTGAGCATCGCCCTCGGGGATTCTGACGAGGTCGTCATGCAGGTGCCGGTGGCAGCGGGCTCGATGGCCGATGGGGCCACGCTCTCGTCGCTGCGGCTCGACATCGAGCCTGGCTACCACGTGCTCGCGGTGCGGCGAGGTGGGCGCTACCTGTACCGGCCACGGGGCCACGTTCGCCTGGAGGCGGGCGACCAGCTCATCGCCGCCGGGCCCGACGAGGGCCGCCAGCACCTGGCCGAGCGGTGCGGCTGGCGCCTGCGCCACGACGACGACACCGGCGAGAGCGAGCTCATCCCCGCCGAGCGCGTGTGAGGCGGCCGCCGCGACGCCCGACCGCTCGGTGGCTGCCCTACCGGGCGGGCGGACAGGTGACCCAGAAATCTCCTCCGGAGCCCGATTCGACGGCGGGAACGGTCGAATCGGGCGCCGGTTCCCGACCTGTCCGCTACACCCCGCTATCGGGCGGGCGGCGACGGTCGTGCAGGAGGGACGGGTGGTGGGGCGTCGGGGTCGCTGTTGTTGAAGAGCTCGGCGATGCCGCCGATCGAGCCCATCACCCCGGCCATGTCGGCGGGTAGGAAAATCTTGGTAGCCCGGCCGTTGGCGATTCCCTGGAGGGCCTCGAGGTACTTGACGGCGAGTAGATCGGGGGTCGGGTTGCCCTCGTGGATGGCGGCGTAGACGCTGCGCACGGCGGCTGATTGGCCTTCGGCCACGGTGAGTTGGCGGTACTTCTCGGCGTCGGCGACGGCCTTGGTGGCCTCCGCCTGGCCTTGGGCGTCGAGGATGGCCTTCTCCTTGTGGCCCTCGGCCTCGAGGATGTTGGCCTGCTTCATGCCCTCGGCCTGGGCGATGGCCGCCTCACGTTGGCCGTCGGCAGTGGTGACCACGGCACGACGGGTGCGCTCGGCCTTCATCTGCTCGTGCATGGCCGCCATCACGTCCGGCGGCGGGTCGATGCGCTGGATCTCGACCCGGCCGACCCGAACGCCCCACTTGTCGGTGGCGTCGTCGAGGATCTGGCGCAGCGCCAGGTTGATGCTGTCGCGCGAGGTCAGCGCCGAGTCGAGCTCCATGTCGCCGATCAGGTTGCGGAGGTTTGTCTGGGCCAGCTTGGTGATGGCGAGGAGGAAGTTGGCGACGTTGTAGACGAGGCGTTGCGGGTCGCTCGGCTCGTAGTAGATGACCGCGTCCACCGAGACCACCACGTTGTCCGAGGTGATGACCTCTTGTGGCGGCACGTCGACCACCTGCTCGCGCATGTCGACCAGGCGCATGGTCTGCGCGAAGGGGATGAGCATGTGGAGGCCGGGGTTCACCGTGGCCTTGTACTTGCCGAGCTGTTCGATGATGCCGCGCTGGAACGGGCGGACCACCTTGATGGTGGAGATCGCGATGGCGAACAGCAGAACGGCGATGACGCCGAGCACGATGACGGCGACGGTGGAATTCACTGGTGCTCCTCGGGTTCGGTCGGCGGGTCCTCGGGTGCGGCGGTGGGGAAGACGACCGCACGCGTGCCCCGCACCTCCACGATCTTGACGGCGGTGTCGACGGATATCGGCGAGCCGTCGCCGCTCTCGGCGCGCCATTCCTCGCGGCCCACCCTGATCGTGCCGAGGTCGGTCGCGCTGCTGATCGCCTCGATCACTCGACCCGGTTGGCCGATGAGCCGGCGGGAGCCGATGCCCTCGGTGGGCTCCTCGCGGTCGAGGCGGTGCGCGAGCCTGCGGAACAGGGCGAGGGAGACGAGCGACACGACCAGGAAGGTGCCGAGCTCGGCCGCCACGGGAACGCCGGCGAAGGCGAGGGCCGAAGCGACGGCGGCGCCGATGGCGAAGGGGAGCAGGAAGAACGAACCGGGGGCGCTGAGCTCACCCAGGGCGAACAGGGCCGCGACGCCCAGCCACACCCACCGCCACGTTTCCGGATCCACGCCCCGGAATCTACCCGGGGCCGTGCACCGGCCGCTTCCGGTCTGCCGGTAGGTTCACTCCATGACCAGCCCGCTCTCGCTGCTCGCGGTCCACGCCCATCCCGACGACGAAGCCTCCAAGGGCGCATCGACCGTCGCCCGCTACCGGGCCGAGGGCGTGCGGACCACGCTCGTCTGTTGCACGGGCGGCGAGGCGGGCGACATCTTGAACCCTGCGATGGACACCCCCGAGGTGCGCGCCCGGCTCGACGAGGTCCGGCGTGACGAGCTGGCGCTGTCCGCCCAGCTCATCGGCTACGACCGGGTGGCCATGCTCGGCTACCGCGACTCGGGCATGCCCGACACGCCCGAGAACGAAGATCCCCGGTGCTTCGCCCGCGCCGACTTCGACGAGGCCGTCGGCCGGCTCGTCGAGGTGATCCGGGCCGAGCGCCCGCAGGTGATCGTCACCTATGCGGACGACCAGGAGGGCTACCCCCACCCCGACCACCTACAGGTGCACGACATCAGCGGGCCCGCTTTCGACCGGGCCGCCGACCCCGACGCCTACCCCGGCACGGGCGAGCCGTGGCAGCCGCTCAAGCTCTACTACGTGGTCTGGTCGCGTGCCCGCATGTTGGCCACCCACGCGAAGTTCACCGAGCTCGGCCTCGAGTCGCCGTTCACCGAGAAGTGGTTCGAGCGCCCGAGCCAGGACGATCGCATCACCACCCAGGTTCCCATCGACGGCCACCAGGACGTGCGCCTCGAGGCGTTGCTGGCCCACGCCACGCAGGTCGATCCCACCTCGCCCTTCTGGTTCGGTCTCCCCCGTGAGGTAACCCGCTCGATCCATCCCTTCGACGACTACATCCTGGCTCGCAGCCTGGTCGACGCCGATCTGCCCGAGGACGACCTCTTCGCCGGCGTCCGTGAGCCGGCCGCGCGTTGAGCCTGCCGGTTCTCAGGTGGCGCCGGTTCGCTGGAGGGCGCGAAGTGAGTCGTAGCCCACGAGGGTGATGCCGGCCTCGTCGATCTGGCGGGTGAGGGCGTGGGGGTCGGTGAGGTAGGCGTGGTCGTCCACCCGCGGTGCCCAGTCGGTGGCCAGCGCCCGGAGCTCGGGTGTGTCGATCGCGGGGTGGACGTAGACCTCGGTGACCCCGGCCCGCAGGCGGGGCAACATCGCGCTGATGGCCTCGCGGCTGCCCGGGCCCTGCACGTGCAGGAAGTGGTCGGGGAACACCACTCCCTCCTCGGCGGCCAGCCGGCGGAACGGGAAGCCGATCGTGCGCTCGGTGGACGCACCCGAGAGCCGGAGCGGCAGGCCGAAGTCGGTTGCGAGCTCGAGGTAGATGTCGAAGAACTCGGGGCGCAGCTGCAGCGTGCCCATGTGCGAGTCCAGGTGGGTGACATCGAAGCCCCACAGGATCGCCCGTTCGACCTGGGCCCGGCACTCGCGGCGGGCCTCGTCGAGGTCGGCGTGGTCCCAGAGGTCGGTGACGGTGCGCGGAAACCCTCCGTCGCCGTCGAGCAGCGAGGGGGCCTGGGTGATCGGGCCCCAGCGGTAGACGTCGTACTCGGCGTTGAGGGTCAGGTGCACGCCGACGTCCTCACCGCGGTAGCGGGCAGCCGCCTCACGGGCCCACGGCGCGGGCACCATGAGCGAGGCGCTGGTCGCGGCCCCGCCCCGGAGCGCCTCGTAGACGCCCACGTTGGCGGCATGGCTGGAACCCAGGTCGTCGCAGTTGACGATCAGGAGCCGGGCGTCTGGGCCATGACCCAGCCGTTCGACCAACGGGCGTTCAGCGAGCGTCGTCACCTGCCCAACGCTAACCAACCGGCACGCCGGGGCCTCCGCACGTGCTCCACAGGCCGGCGCCAGCGACACGGGCCTCGTTCCGGGCTGCGGAGAGCTCGACGGTATGAGCATCGTTGGGGGCGATGGCGAGCGTGTCCGCGTAGCCGTCGGTGACCAGGGACAGGTTGACGAACAGGTCGTCCTCGGCCCGGTACACGTAGGCGAGGAGTCGGTCGTAGCGGTCGCGGGCCTCGACGTCGCGCACGAGCTTCACCCGGCTGCCGACAGGAAGCAGGTCGGCCGTGCGGGCCGACGCCTCGGCGCCGTAGCACTGAACCGGTTTGGTGGGATGGTGCGTTTCGGGGGTGTCGATGCCGAGCAGACGGACGGGCTCGACGTGGCCGCCGAAGTCGACGTCGATGGTGTCGCCGTCGGTGACCGACACCACCGTGGCGGTGCCGTTGGCCGACGCCGCGGGTGCGGCGCGGCACCCGGCGAGAGCGCCGAGCGAGGCGAGGAAGGCGACGAGGAGGATGAGCAGATGGGGGCGGGCCATGGTGGCCTCCAGCGGGACGGGGCTGAAGGCGGTGCGCCCACCGCGAGTGCTCCTGCGTCGTTTCAGTCTGCCCGGAGGGTGTGACGTTCAGGCTGCGGTCGCTGAAGCCGGGCGGGCGGCCCGGGCGCGTCAGGACACGCTCAGGTGTCCTCCCGGAGCGGGTGCTCAGCGGCAGCCGTTTCGGCCTCGCGCTCATCGTCGAAGGCCCGCAACGCGGCATTCATGGTCGGGAAGAAGTGCCGGGGGTCGATCGTCCGGGTGAGCTCGTAGCGCTCGATCTTCTCCCGCACCGGGTCGGACACCTCCGCGAACACCAGCGAGATGCCACGCGCATTGAGGGACTCGTCCAGGTCCTCGAGCATGTCGGCTGCGGTCGTGTCCACGTCGGTGACCGGCTCTCCGGCGATGAGGATCCAGTGCGGTGCGGGTTCGGCAGCGGCGAGGCGCAGGACCTGGTCTCGGAACGTGCGGGCGTTGGCGAAGAACAACGGGCCGCCGAAGCGGTAGATCACGAGCCCGTCCGGCGTGTCGGCTTCGGGGTGCGAGCGGGTGTCGTAGTAGCCGGGGAGGCCCTCGACCCTGCCGAGCGTGGTGTCGTCGGGCCACCACGCCCGCCGGAACACGTTGAGGATCGACAGCACCACGGCGATGCCGATTCCGGGGAGCACACCGAGCAGCGCCACGCCCAGGAAGGCCGCCAGCGACAGGGAGAACTCGGTGTGGCGTTGGCGGTAGAGGCGCACCGTTGCCGGGATGTCGGCCAGGGAGACGGACGCGGCGATGACGATGGCAGCGAGCGTGGGCTGGGGGAGGTTGCGCAACAGGCCGGGAGCAACCACCAGGAGCACGAGGATGGCGGCGGCGCCGACCAGGCCGGTGACCTGGCTCTTCGATCCGTTCTGCTCGGCAACGGCGGTCCGCGAACCGCTGGTGCTGACGGGGAATCCCTGGAAGAAGCCGGCGGCGATGTTGGCGGCTCCGATGCCCACCATCTCCTGGTCGGCGTCGATGGTGTCGCCGCTGCGGGCGGCGAATGCCGATGCCGTGGAGATCGTGTCGGTCAGCGAGACCAGGGTGATGCCCAGGGCGCCGGCGATGAGGAGGCTGAGGTCGGAGAGGCTGACATCGGGCACGGTGAACGGCGGGAGACCTTCGGGCAGCACCCCGACGAGCGCCACGCCCCGGTCGGCGGCCCCGAAGAGGGCGGCGGCGGCGATGGACAGCACCACTGCCACGAGCACGCCGGGCACCTTCGGCAGCCAACGCTGGAGGGCGAGGATGAGCACGAGGGAGAAGGTCCCGATGGCCAGCGCGGCGGTCACGGTCTCGCCGGACGACACGCCCTGCACGAAGCCCGTCAGGTCGCCGACGAAGTTGTCGCTGTCCACGCTGAAGCCGAAGAGCTTGGGGAGTTGACCCACGAGGATCGTGAGTGCGAGGCCGTTCATGTAGCCGATCTGGGTGGGCTTGGACAGCAGATCGGCGATGAAGCCCAGCTTGGCGAGGCCGAGGATGACGGCGAGGACACCGACCAGGATGGCCAGCATCGAGGCCAGCGCGACGGCCTTCGCCGGGTCGCCGTCAGCTGCGATGAGGGGCAGGATCGTCGCCGCGATCATCGGGCCCAGCGACGAGTCGGGTCCCAGCACCAGGATCCGGGAGGGCCCGAAGGCGGCGTAGCCGATCAGGCAGAGGATGGTGGTGTAGAGCCCCGTGATCGCGGGAAGGCCCGCCAACTCGGCATACGCCATGCCCTGGGGCACGAGGAGCGCAGTGAGCACCAGGCCCGCGACGACGTCCTTCGGGAGCCAGGCCGATTCGTAGCTCGTGATCAGGGCGAGGCCCGGGACCCGCTTTCGCACGGGCGCAAGTATGTCCGAGATCGGGCTCGCCCGGTCACCCGCCGACGGGGGCCGCGCGGTCTGGGTCGCGTCAGGTGCGCTCGATGATGGTGCCGGTGCCCAGGCCGCCGCCGCAGCACATGGTGACCAGCGCGTTGGTGCCGTCGGTGCGCTCGAGCTCGTGCAGGGCCTTGGTGAGGAGGATGGCGCCGGTACCGCCGAGCGGGTGGCCGAGGGCGATGGCGCCGCCGTTGGGGTTCACCGTGGCGGGATCGGGTTCGAGCTCGCGCTCCCAGGCCAGCACGACCGAGGCGAAGGCCTCGTTGATCTCGGTGACGTCGATGTCACCGATCGACATGCCGGTCCGTCGGAACAGGTGGTGGGTGGCGTCGATGGGCCCGGTGAGCATGAGCACCGGATCGGTGCCCACGAGGCAGGTGTCGACCACGCGAGCCCGGGGTGTGACGCCGAGGGCGTCGGCTTTGGCCCGGGTCATCACCAGGACGGCGGCGGCACCGTCAGAGATCTGCGAGGAGGTCCCGGCGGTGTGCACACCGTCTTCACGGGCGACGGCCTTGAGGCCGGCGAGGCTCTCCATGGTGGTCTCGCGCAGGCCCTCGTCGCGTTCGACCCGGTGGGTGGTGCCGGTCGGCTTGCCGTCCTCGCCGAGGTCGGGTGCGTCGATCGGCACGACCTGGGTGCCGTAGCGGTCCTCGGCCCATGCCCGAGCCGCCCATTGCTGCGACTGCATGCCGAAGGTGTCCGTGTCCTCACGGGTGAGGCCCCACTTCTCGGCGATGCGCTCGGCACCTTCGAACTGCGAGGTGAACTCGTACTGCGGGAAGTACGACCTGGGGATGGCCTTGCCGACGCCCTGGCCCATGCTCGCCCCCATCGGCACCCGGCTCATCACCTCGACGCCACACGCGACGGCCACGTCGACCACGCCCGACCCCACCAGGCTGGTGGCCAGGTTGGTGGCCTGCTGCGACGACCCGCACTGACTGTCGACGGTGGTGGCCGCCACCGAGAGGGGCAGGCCCGCCGTCAGCCACGCCGTGCGGGCCACGTTGAACGCCTGCTGGCCGACCTGGCTCACGCACCCGCCGATCACCTGGCCGACCTCGGCCGGGTCGATGCCCGACCGGTCGATCAGCTCGCGCTGCACCGCGGCGAGGAGATCGGCGGAGTGCATGGTGGAGAGGCCGCCGTTGCGCCGCCCGATGGGGGAGCGAACGGCCTCGACGATCACGACATCGTTGGGAGAAGCAGTCATGGCGCGAGCCTACGACGGTGCCCACGCCCCCGTTGAGCCCGGGGTGGTCAGGCGGTGGTCAGGCGGCGGACCACCGGACCTGGTCGTCGGCCTGTTCTGCGGCCCGATCGACCTGACGGAGGACCGCACGTGCCTGGATGACCCCTTGAAGGCCGACTTCACGGGTGTGGTCATCGAGTCGCCAGACTGCGGGAGGCTCCTCGAGGAGGACCAGTTGGCTCTTCATGGGTTGATTGTGCCCAGGGGGTGTGACAGCTAAGCCGGGAGGAGACAACAGTCACATCCCCCGGTGACCGGTCGATTACCTTGGTGGGATGCGGGTCGCTGTTGCGTGGACGCACCTCCTGGGGCTGTTCCTGCTGACCGTTGTCGGACTCCTGGTGACGTCCCTCCCCGTACACGCGGCGCCGAGCGCGGGGCTCGAGCCAGGCAACCTCGTCGTCGCCGACCAGGATGCGGGCCAGGTGTTCCGCGTGCCTTCCGAGGGAGCGCCCGAGGTCATGATCTCGGGCCTGGGGTCCGTGGAGGGCGTGGCCGTGCTGGCCGATGGTGCGGTGCTGGCCGCCGACCGTGATGCCGGCACGGTTGTGGGAACCGGAGGTCGCTACGGGGACCGAACCATCAAGGTCGCATGCGGCCTGGTCTCGCCGATGGCCATTGCCGTGGCCGGGCCCGAGACGGTGTACGTGAGTTCGTTCACCGGGGGCACGCTGAGTCGTATCGACCTTGAGACCGGCCAGGTCGACGAGCTGGCCACCGGCCTTGACGGACCGTCGGCGATGGTCGTCCTCCGCTCGGGGCAGCGCACCTCCCAAACGCTGGTGGCCGAGGGGTTCGCCGGCGCCGTCGGTGTCCTGGGGCGAAACGGCCGGCGGTCCGGAACGCTCGTCGAGGGCCTGGGGCGGCCAGCGGGGCTGGCCGTGGGGGCGGGCGGAGCGGTCTACATCGCCGACCGCCGGGACGATCGGGTGCTGGCGGTCAGTCGGGCGGGGAGGGAGCGGGTCGTGGCCGAGCTCGACGCTCCGTCCGGTCTGAGCCTCGACCCGGCCGTGCCCTCCGCGGGCCAGGCGTTCGACCTGATCGTGACGACCGCTGACGGGGTGCGGCGCGTCGACCCCGAGACCGGTGCCACCTCCGTGGTCGCCCGTCTCGGCTCGGGGACCGGGGTGGCGACGGCACCTGCCGAGTTTCTCCCCGAGGAGGCCTCGGGGGGCGCCGTTGACGGCGTGCCCGTCGCTTCGGTTCGGGACTCCGACGTGGACCCCGCGACCCTCGGCCTCATCTTGTTGGCGGTGGTCCTGGCGGGCATGGCGCTGGTCGGCGGTGCTCAGCTCGTGCGGAACAGGGGCGACGACGACGCCGCGACCGGCGACGTGCGGGAAGGCTCGGCGCAGGGCTCCAGAAAGGAGCGCCGCGCGGCGCGCCGGGCTGCGCGCCAGGCGACCGCAGCGGTCGCGGCCTCCGATGCCACCGAGCCGAACGTCGGCGCGGCCCTGGTCGACGGGTCGACCAGGCACGAGCCCGATCCCACCCCGCGGCAGGGTAGGGCGGCAGCCAAGGCCGCCAGGAAGGCAGAGGCTGCCCGGGCCAGGTCGGACGCGAAGGAGGCGAAAGCGGCCACCCGCCGCGACAGGGCGGCGACCAAGGCCGCCAGGAAGGCGGGCGGGGAAGCGGCTGAGGGCGCCGTCGTCGAAAACGACGGCGCCACCCAAGCGACCGGCGCCTGGATGCCCGTCGCGCCCGATCCGGTCCAGGCCGACGAGGCCGTCATCGTGGCCGACCGACCGGATCTGCCACCTTCCGATCTTGGCCGCCTACCGCTCTTCGCGGTGTCCGCACCCCCATCGCCGACCGCCGGCCCCTTCCTCTCCTCCCTGTTCAGCGAGGGCGCGATCGCCGAGCCCGAACCGGCGCCGGTCACTGGTCAGGGCCCGGTGCCGCCGGCACCTCGAGGCGAGCCCGCTCCGTCCGATCCGGAAATCGAGCCGGCGACCGAAGTCGTGTCCGAGGCTTCCGTCCAGGACGACCTCGTCGAGCTGGTCGGCCGGCCCGGGCCAGTCCTCAGGGGGCTGGGGGGCAGGCGCCGGGCACGCCGCCGCAGGAGAGCCGCCGAACGTCGTCACGACCACCTACGGGCACTGGGCCAGTTGAACGTCATGCCCCTTCCCGTGCCGCCGGAGGTACCACCGTCGCCCGAGGTGCTCGGTCCGTCACCATCGGACGAGGAGCCGAGGCGGTCGTGACCGGAAGGCCGGCCGGACGGTGTCACTCACCGGTTCACGGAGGAGCGCAGGGCGCAGGCGGGGGCCGGGAGCGCTCACGTTCGACCACGATCGCCCGGTCGGCCCGCAGCACATCCTCGGACCCCCGCAGCCGAACCTAAGGTCGCTTTCATGCCCATCGACGCCGCACGCCGGAGCGGATCAGTGCGCGCGGCACGCGCCGGATCTCGGGGGGGCGCCGCTGGACGCGGCGCAACCTAGATGGACGCCGTGGCGTGGCTGGGGCTCGAGGCCACCGACGACCCCATGCACTGGCAGCTGCCCGTCACGCCGGGCATCTCGACGATGGGGAACTTCCTCTTCGGGGGCTGTGGCCTGGGCGCCGCCATCGGCGCCATGGAGGGCGCGACAGGCCGACCGATCGTGTGGGCCACCGCGCAGTACCTGTCGTACGCCCGGCCGCCGTCGGTCCTGGACATCGAGGTCACGCTTCCGCAGTCGGGCCGACAGACCACCCAGGCGCGAGCCGTTGGCCGGGTGGGCTCCACCGAAGTGCTCACCGTCAACGCCGCCCTCGGGTCTCGCCCGCTCGACCTGACCGGCCAGTGGGCCGAGCGCCCTGACGTCGAGCCCCCCGAGGCCTGCGCCCAGCGGCTGCACCGGGTCGAGCAGGAGAACTCGATCATGACCCGGCTCGACCAGCGGCTCGCCCGGGGCCGCGAGATGTCGGATCTCGACGGGGTGCCCACCGACGACGGTCGCAGTGCGCTCTGGGTGCGCATGCCCGAGCTCCTCGAGATGTCCGGCGCGGCGCTGGCCATCCTCGGTGACTACGTGCCGTTCGGGATCGGCCAGGCTCTGGGGCTTCGGGCCGGCGGCAACAGCCTGGACAACACGCTGCGGGTCGCCCGTCCGGTACCCACCGAATGGATACTGCTCGACATCCGGGTCCACGCGGTGGCCAACGGCTACGGGCACGGCCTCGTGCACCTGTGGGCCGAGGACCAGACCCTGCTGGCGACCGCGAGCCAGTCCACGATCGTGCGGTTCTGGGACGACCCCAAGTGACGGGGACCTGGATGTGCCCCGGTGCCGGTGCAGGTGCCGTCGCCGACGGACGCGTGGTCTCTTCCACCTGTGTCGGGTGGCCCGTCAGCACTCGCTGGGCAGCCAGTTGCCGTGGGGGCCGAAGGGCACGCGGCGGGGGAGGTGCACGCGGGCGACGGGGTCGGCCGACAGGTCGCGGGCGTCGAGGACCACCAGGTCGGTGCTCTCGGTCGCGGGGTCGAACACGAAGTTGAGCAGCCAGCCGTCGTCCTCGGCCGTCCCGTCTGGGTCGGCGGCGAACACGGCCTCGCCGCAGAGCTGGTCCGGCCCGTACCGGTGGACCGTCGACGTGGCGTGGGCGAGGTCGTGCTTGACCACGCCGTCGAAGCGGGCGCCGGTGGGGCCCCACGACCCGGCGTGGCTGACGTAGCCGTAGCGGTTCGCCAGGCCGGCCATGGCGTCGTTGATGCGGGGGAAGTCGCCCGAGCGGTCGTCCAGTGGTTCGGAAGTCACCCGGCCAGAGTGGAGGTCGAGCCGCCACCGGTGGAGCGCCGGCAGAGCGGGCGCCACCGGATCGTCGTCACCGAAACCGATGACCAGATTGTCGGCCCGGCAGCCGTCGACCACCACGTCGTCGCCCTCGTCCCAGCCGTTGAGGAAGTGGTATACGAAGAACGGGTCGACCTCGAACCAGGTGATGTCGTCGTTGCCGCCGTTCCGGGGCATGACGCCGATACGGGCGCCGTTCTCCGGGGCCCACCGGATGATCGGGCCGCCGGCCATCATGGCTTCGAGGTTGAACGCCGCGGGCAGATCGAAGAACACGACATGGTCGGCGGTGACCACGAAGTCGTGCATCATCACCGGTGCCGGCAGGTCGATGGCCTCACTGCGGACGAGCCCACCGGTGGCATCGGCAACGTAGTAGCGGAGGAAGGGAGCGAAGGGGCTGACGCCGAAGAAGCACATCTCGCCGGTGACCGGGTCGATCTTGGGGTGGGCGGTCATCGCCCCGTCGAGCCGACCGCCGAAGTCGAACTCGCCGACCGTTGAGAGGTCGGGGGCGATCTCGGTCGGTCGGCCCCCCTCCCACAGGGCGAGGAGGCGCTCGCCATGGCGGACGATGTTGGTGTTCGCAGGGTTCTTGAACATGCCGACCTCGGCCATCAGGTCGTCGTCGGGCAGTACGAATCGGGCCATGCCCCCGAACAGCGGCCGCCCCGCCCGCAACTCGGCCTGGAGACCCTTGGTCTGCACCCAGCGGTTGCGGTAGGTGGCGGTCCCGCCCTCGAGGTGGACCTCGTGGATCATGCCGTCGCCGTCGAACCAGTGGTAGCTGGGCAGCGCCGGCACGGCGGGATTGAAGCCGTTGCGCAGGTACTCGCCGTTGAGGGCGGCGGGGATCTCGCCGGTGACGGGGAGGGTGCCGGTGGTCAGTTCGTCGTCGACGGGGGCGAAGTTGCCCTGAAGCCAGAGGTTGGTGGTGGGCTCGGCATCGACGGACATGGGTGCTCCCTCAGTTGGTGAACACCGTTCAGTGTAGGCGCTCCTACTCGTCGATCCCGACGGGGCGACCGTCGATGATCTGGTCGAGGTACTCGGACAGGCCGTAGCCGGTGGGGTGGCCCTCGACGTGCCACTCGGTGAGGCCCTCGGAGATGCGGGTGACCAGGCCGTCTCGGCGGTTGCGCAGCGGGATCAGGTTCAACACCTCGCCGTCGATCGTCCATTCGCGCTCGCCCGACCGGAGCAGTGCGTGGACCTTCTGGTGGTAGAGGTCGTCGCCGACCCACTCGGTGCTGATCTCACTGTGGTGGCACAGATGCAGCACCCCGTCCTCCCAGACGAAGCCGCCCCGGGTGCCGTCACGGTCCTGACGGGCGATTCGCGACGCCATGAACCCGAAGTCCGGGCCGGCGTTGCCGGTGAGCCAGCGGTAGTACCAGGGCGCCTGCCAGGTGCGGGGCCCCCACGAGTGGTCGCGCAGGCCGAACCCGTCGACTGTCCACATGTCGTCGCCCACGCTGATCGTGCCGACGGCTCGCACCAACTGCTCGTAGTGGCCCTTGGCGAACTCCTCGCCCGGTCGCTCGTGGGGTTGGTCGGGTTCGCCGCCCACCATGTCGCTGACCCGGGTGTAGGTGATGTCGGCAGTGCAGGTGGCGTAGGGGTTCCCGGTGAAGGCGGCCCGAGGGTCGGCCATGGCCAGCGGGTCGTCGAGCATCACCACCTTGCCCTCGTAGCGGACCGTCAGCTCCTCGAACGGCGTGACCACGGCGAAGTGCATGCCGGCGGCATCGAAGGCGTCGTTGGTGTGCACCTCGGGGCGCTGGAACATGAAGCCGACGCGGCCGTCGGGCAGGTACACGCACACGGTCATCTCGCCGCGACCCTCGTTGGCCCGGTTGGCCAGGCGGAAGAACCCGCCCAGGTTGTGGGCCGGGTCGTAGAGGTTGAAGTACATCGACTCGTTGAAGGTCGACTCCGGGCCCAGCTCGTGCAGGTACTCGTCCTGTGGTTCGAGGCGCACTCCCATGTGTTGACCCTACGGTGTCGCCATGGAGCGTGCCGACGGGTCGGGGAACAGTCGAGTGGTGTCGGTGAACGTGGGCGTGCCGCACCCCATCACCGCCGGGGCGCGTACCTCGACGTCGGCCATCTGGAAGAAGCCCGTCGAGGGCCGCGTGGCGGTGCGTGGCGTGAACCTGGCCGGTGACGACCAGGCCGACCGCACCGTGCACGGCGGGCCCGACAAGGCGGTCTACAGCTATGCGTCCGAGGACAACGAGTGGTGGGCGGCCGAGCTGGGCCGGGCGGTCCCCGCAGGCACCTTCGGCGAGAACCTCACCACCGCCGGTGTCGACGTGACCGGCGCCGCGATCGGTGAGCGGTGGCGTGTGGGCACCGCGCTGCTCGAGGTGTCCGAGCCGCGGCTGCCGTGCTGGAAGCTGACGGCCCGGATGGACGAGCCCGGTTTCCAGCGTCGCTTCACGGCCGCGGCCCGCTGGGGCGCATATCTGCGGATCGTCCGCGAGGGCGACGTGGGCTCCGGCGATGTCGTCGAGGTGGTCGACCGACCCGACCATGGCCTCACGGTCCGCGATGTCGGCGTGATCTACAGCACGGCGCGCCAGCGGGCGCCCGAGCTTCTGGCCGTGCCCCAGTTGGCCGAGAGCTGGCACGACTGGGCCCGAGGACGTTGACGCCGCGACTTCCTCAGGGCCCGGCCAGCCGAATCGCGGACGCCAGGTGGTCGGTGAGGTCGCCGAGGGACGAGTGGGCGTTGAGGCCGCTGGTCGACGGCATCACGTAGACCGGCGCTCCGCCCAGCGTCTTCGGCTGGATGCCGGCGACCGCTGTGCGGTCCACTGCCGTCCGCCAGCCGGCGAGGCCGACGAAGCACACGGCGCCGGGCCCGAGCCAGGCGACCAGGCGCTCGATGCGGGCCATGCCGGTGCGGTACTCGTGGGGGTCGAGCTCGTCGGCACGGGCCGTGGCCCGCTTGACCACATCGGTCATGCCGATGCCGTGGGACCGCAGGGCGTCGGAGGGATCGCGGTCGCGGGTGACGAGCCCGGCGGCGAGGGCGGCGGGCCAGTAGCGGTTGCCGGGCCGGGCGAAGCCGATGCCGGTATCGGCCGAGTAGACGCTGGGGTTCAGGCCGCACACGAGCAGACGCATGCTCGGCCCGACGGTGTCGGGCAGCGTGCGGGCACGGGTGGCCGTGACCCGGAACCCGGAGCGCCTCGCCGTACCGCCGCCACCGTGGACCGCCTCGACCGTGAACCCCGCGCCGGTGACCACGTCGACGAGGCGCTCCTCGGGCCACTTCGAGAACTCGCGTCCGGGAAATTCGTCGTTGTCGTTGGGGGCCAGTTCGACGTCGCCCTCGAACACCAGCAGCTCGAACGGTGCGCCGACGGCGAGGGTTCGGTGCAGGTCGGCCAGGGCCAGGGGCACCGCCGACTGGGCGACGTGGACGTAGCTCTTGTTCGCGTAGGCCCCGCCCAGCGCGTTCCGACGGAACGGGAGGGCGTCGATCGATGCCTGCACCCGTAGGGCCTCGGGCGCGAACTCGGGCACCAGGTCGACCATGGCGGCGGCGTAGTCGAGCGCGACGGCGGGACGGCCCAGGTCGGCGGTGAACCAGCCCGGCCCACAACCCAGGTCCGCCACGGGCCCGTCCGGCGGGGCCAGGCCGGGGGCGGCGGCCCCCGCCTCTCGGGCCGTGGCGACCCGTTCGCCGAAGGCCTGGGCGGGGGACCGGTCGGGCGGCTCACGCTCGGCCCGCCAGCGCTCGGCCTGGGCTTCGTAGACCGTCAGTGTCGGGTCGTCAGCCACGCGGCCACCGGCCGGAAGGGCCGCGGCGAGGAGAGTGCGGGATGCTCACCGGGCGCCGAAGCCCCCGCCGCCGCCGCCCCCGCCCCCGCCCGAAGAGAATCCGCCGCCGCTGAAGCCCGACGAGCTGCTGCTGCTGGGCGGGGTGAAGCTGGTGGTGGCCTTGGTGCCGAAGTTGGAGGCGAACGAACCCAGGGAGGTCATCGACCCCAGGCCGCCGCCCATGCCGCCCACCGAGTGGCCGACGTACCAGGGGGCCAGCTGGGTCTGGTCCACCTCGGCCGGGAGTTTGGCCTTGAGCCCGTCGATGAGCTGGTCGGCCACTCCGAGGGCCACCGATGCGACCAGGTAGCGCTCGTAGATGATCATGTCGCCGGAGACGGCCTCGTCGAGGCGGCTGAAGTCGGCCAGGAAGCGCTTGAGGCCACTCCACTGGGCGAAGCGCTCGCCGCCCGCCGGCGTCCGCTGGCGCAGCAGGGGCGTGACGCACAACAGCCCCACCGCCGAAGCCATGGCCGCCCCGCCGATCGCCTCGCTCGTATTGGCGAACGCGATGAACCCGCACAGGCCCACGACGACCGCCGTGGCGATGTGGATCAGGTACGGGGCCGGGCGATTGCGCGCGATGTAGTTGCGCCGGTTGAGCTCGGTGCCCACCTGCGTCTGGAAACGCGTCCAGAACTTGGCCGACTCGCTCTGGTGGGCGCGGGCCCACGCGGTGAACTCGGACTGGGTGATCGTCTGGCCGCCCTGGAACAGGGTGCCCAGCAGATCGCGCTCGAACGACAGCAGCTTCGATGCGTCCCTGCCCTTCCAGTCGAAGCGGTACTCGGTCTTGTTGCCGAACAGCCCGCCCTCGCCCGGCGTCTCGGTGATGGTGAGGAACCCTCGTTGGGCCAGGTCGACCGTGGTGGCCGCGAACGCGGTGGGGCTGACCGTGCCCCACGAAAGCAGGGCGACCGCCACCGCGGGCGGGTCGTCGGGGACCTCGCGCCAGTAGTCGCCCAGGTCGGGTGGCGCGGGTGGCTCCTTGCCCCACTTGCGCCACACCAGGAAGAACACCAGCCAGCCCCCGGCGATGACGAAGGGGGTGATGATGTTGAAGAACAGGCGGATCTGGCGCTCGCGGTCGGCCTGCTCGGCGGCGGCCTTGCGCTGCTGGTTGGCGAGCTCGGCCAGGCGGGTCTCCTCGGCCACGATCTGGTCCTCGACCGGCTCGCCGGTGGGCTCGACGGTGAACCGGTCGGCGGGGACCAGCACCCGCGTGTCGACGAACTGGTTGGGCGGCACGTCGTCGACCCCGAGGACGATGTGGTCGCCGACCCGGTCGATGCGGCCGTTGAGGGGGCCGTGGGCCCAGGCCCGGACCTGGCGGCCCGGGCCGGGCACCGCGAGGTCGACGTCGAGGCGGTCGGTGCCGGGCGAGGTGGTGCCGATCCAGTTCCAGTACAGCTCGGCCACGTCGGGGTGGACCTGGGCGGCGCCCTCGACGGTGTAGCGCAGCTCGTACGTGTGGGTGCCCGAGGTGGAGGGGGCGCCCGCGGGGCGGCCGTCGAGGTCCCACTCGAAGAGGGTGGGCGTGTTGGTGACTTCGGGCAGCGGCCGGCCGTCCTCGGTGGCCTGGATGCCGGTGATCGTGTAGTCGAAGCCCGCCGACTCGAAGTTGCGGGTGCCCACCGAGAAGTCGCCCGTGAAGTCGTAGGTGGCCCGTTCGACCACGTCCATCGAGCCGTCGGGGTTGAGCACCGCCTCGGTGTCGACGTGGGTGATGTCGAACCCACGGGTCTCGGGGATGCTGCAGCCCCCCAGGGCGAGTGACAGTGCGACCAGAGCGCCGACAACGGCCAGGGCTCGACGGATTGCGGTGCGGGGTCGGATCACAGCAACCTCAGTTGTTCGCTGCGGGCGGCGCGATCCGCGCCCGCTTCCCAGCCAGCCGCGCCGCGGGGGCCCGTGGTACGGACCTCGAGCCGGTCGAGGGGGATGGCCCGCGCCGCGCCCTTGGCGTCGTGCAGGCCGACGCTGCCGTCGCGTTCGAGCCGATCGACGACGCCCTCGTGCCACCGCCCGCCGTCGCGGCGACGGAACCGCACGCGGTCACCCGGGCGCAGGCCGACGGCTGCGAGCCGCGAGTCGACCGAGGGGTCGGCGGGCGGCGCGGCGGCCGGGCGCGCCGGCGAGCGGCTCACGAACCACCCCCGATCCGGCGGGCCAGCTTGCGCATGCCGCCCAGCCAGCGGTCGTAGTCGGCGGCCTTGGCCTGGAAGTAGTCGAGCACCTCGGGGTGGGGCAGGATCAGGAACTGCTCGGCGGCCAGGCCGGCCACCACCGCCTCGGCACAGTCCTCGGGCTCGATGGCACCCTGGGCCAGCACGACCGCCCCTGCCAGCTCGGCCTGTGATCCGGACGACGTGCCGCCCATGCCCTGGCCGCCCAGCAGCATGTTGGTGCGCACCCCCTGCGGGCACAGGCACGACACCTTGATGCCCTGGTCGCCGTGGGTGATCGACAGCCACTCGGCCAGGCCCACCGCGGCGTGCTTGGTGACCGAGTAGGGGCCGGCGCCCAGGTTGGTGAGCAGGCCCGCGGCGGACGCGGTGTTCAAGAGATAGCCCTCGCCGCGGGCGATCATGGCGGGAAGAACGGCCCGGGCGGCATACACGTGGGCCATCACGTTGACGTCCCATATCTGCTGCCACCCCTCGTTGGGTGCCTCGACCCCACCTACCGGGAACCCGATGCCCGCGTTCGAGCAGAACAGGTCGACGGGCCCCCAACGGTCCTCGGTGGTCTCGACCAGGCGCACGATGTCGGCCTCGAGGGCCACGTTGGTCTCGAGGCCGAGGGCCACCTCGCCCAGTTCCCCGGCCACCGTGGCGGCCCCGTTGCCGTCCAGGTCGGCCACGGCGAGGCCCCGCACCCCTTCGGCGGCGAAGCGGCGGCACAGGGCGCGCCCGATGCCGTTGGCCCCACCGGTGACCACCACGACCTTGTCGCGCAACTCCATGGTGGCGATCGTAGACGTGCGGTGTGACAGCCAAGATGCCGTGCCCCGTGCGCACTAGCGTCGGCGGGATGGGGGAACATCCTGAAGCAGAGGTCCGGGCCGCGTTCGACGAGTTCATGCGACTGGGGGCGCACGAGCGCGACTGGCCGGCATGGGCGGGGCTCTTCACCGACGACGCCAACTACGTCGAGCACTACCTGGGCACGTTCACGGGCAAGGCCGAGATCGAGGGGTGGATCGTGTCGTGCATGGCCGACTACCCGGCCATGACGTTCTCGATCGACTGGTGGGTGATCGAGGGCGACCGGGTGGTGTTCTACATCTGGAACAACCTGCCCGACCCCGCCGGCGGCGACACCCCGTACCGGTTCCCCAACGTCTCGATCATCCACTACGCCGGTGACGGCAAGTGGGACCACGAGGAGGACGAGTACAACCCGGCCCACGCCGAGCAGGTCTTCGGTGACTGGCTCGAGGCCGGCGGCCGGCGGGAGACCCCGCCCGACCCGTCGCTCACCGGTATCCCTGGTTACACGCCCGACCCGGTCGCCACGGTCTTCCCTCGCAAGGAGATCCTCGCCGAGTTCGAGCGCTACAAGGACCGGGCCCGCACCGCGGTGGCCACAGGCGACTGGGACCCGTGGGCCGACCAGTTCACCCCCGACGCCCGGTACTTCGAGCACCACTACGGCAAGTTCAACGGGCGTGAGGAGATCCGGGCCTGGATCAAGGGTGTGATGCAGCCCTTCCCGGCAATGGAGTTCCCCTACGAGTGGTGGATGGTCGACGGCAACCGGCTGGTGTTCTGGTGCCAGAACCGCCTGCCCGACCCCAGCGGCGGCGACGCCCACTTCGACGTGCCCACCCTGTGCATCCTCCACTACGCCGGCAACGGCCAGTGGTCCTACGAGGAGGACGTCTACAACCCCCGCGAGTTCCCCGACGTGATCCTGGCCTGGGTCGAAGCCGGCGGCGAGCTACCCGAGGGCCTGGATCTGACCGTCGACTGAGCCCTACCGGCCCTCGGTCCGGTGTTGGTCACCCAGGCGTCGATGGGCGGCGGCGTTCGCGGCGTCAGTGGCCGAGCAGCGTCTTGGCGATGGTGGCGACCTGCCGGCTCGTGTGTGGGTCGACGACGCCGAGTCGGTGGACGAGGCGACGTCGGTTGACCGACCGGATGAGCTCGCACTGGACGTAGCTGATCTCGTCGAGCCCCGTCGCCTCGTGCGGCTCGACCTCGACGTGGAGCGACAGGCCGCGGTCGGTGGTGGTCAGCGGAGCCAGGATCACGAACGGGAAGGTCGGACCGAACGCCTCGGGTGGCCCGAGCACGACGGCAGGTCGATGCGACGCCGGCTCGCCCGGGTGGGGCCTACCGAAGTCGACCAGCCACAGGTCGTCAATCGACGCCATCAGCCACTGAGGTCGCCGCGGCGTCCGCCAGGTACGCCTCCCACGCGACCGGATCGTCCCGAAGATCGCTGAGCTCGGCCGAGACCTGTTGGGCGAAACGCTGGCGGCGGAGCGCCTCGGCTGCGTCGCGCACGGTGTCGATGAGCGACTGGCCGGTGGCTCTGCTCAGCTCGGTGAGCTGGGCGTGGGTCGTGGTGTCGACCCGAATCGTGGTGGTGGCCATCCCCCAAGTCTACATTGTGCATGCGCTGAGATCTACAGAACCGCGTCCGAGTGCCGCGGACCGCTTCAGGCGCCGATGGCGGCGCGCATGGTGGCGTCGACGACACCCATTCGGTCGGGGCCCCAGGGGAGGGGCATCAGCACGGGGACGTCGACGCCCGCGGCCACGTAGGCCTCGACGGTGGCCCGCACTTGGGCGGGGTCACCCATCACGTCGATGGCGTCCACGAAGGCGTCGGACACGGCCGCCACGGCACCCTCTCGGTCCTTGGCGGCGTGGCGCTCGCGTATGGCGGCCACGTCGTCGCCGAATCCCGCCCGCTCGAAGTTCGCGGCGTAGGCGTCCACCACCGCGTACGAGAACAGGTCGCGCCGTGCGTACTCGATGCCGTCCTCGCGCTCGCAGACACCGGCATGGACGTAGGCGTAGATGTCGGCGTCGCCGCCTTTGCGCACCTGCTCGACCGACCAGGGCACGTGGGTCGCGGGCAGGTAGTTGAGCAGCACCCCGTCGGCCGCCTCGCCGGCGAGGGCGAGCATGGCGGGGTTCAGCGCGCCGACGACCACCTTCGGTCGCCGCTCGCCCAGGCGGACGCCGAGGCGGAACTTCGAGCACTCGTAGAAGTCGCCGGCGAAGGTGACCGGCTCGCCCGACAGGCACGCCTTCAGGAGGGTGACGTACTCGCGCACCCTGGCGAGCGGGCGTTCGCCGTAGGGCACGCCGTGCCAGCGCTGGGTGACCACCGGCGACGAGATGCCGACGCCCAAGATGATGTCCTGTTCGGGGTGCAGCGCCTGCAACGTGGCGCCGGCCATGGCCACCACCATCGGGGTGCGCAGCTGGAGGGCCAGGACGCCCGTGCCCAGGTCGAGGCCGGGCGCGGCCGCGCCGGCGGCGGCGAGCAGCGAGAAGGCCTCGGGACCCGTGGTCTCGGCCGTCCAGAACGAGCGGTAGCCCAACTCGGCGGCCCGGGTGGCGGCGGTCACCGCGGCCTGGGGGCCGAGGTTCATGAAGCTGGCGAAGGTCAGGCCCAGTGCTTCGGTTCCGGTGTCCATGGCCGATGAAGCTACTGCGGTGGGAAACACGGAATTCATCGAACATGGGGCTTGCGGCGGCTGCACCATGGGTAAGGTTGGACCAAGCCCCAGGGCAGCGTCGTGACGACAGTCACGGAACACCCGCTCGGGCGATGGAGTTGTAGCAGGTGCGACACGCTCTCAGCCCGACTCGCGGAGGTAGCAATGACCGAGACGCAGGAAATCGACATGATCAGTGAAGCGCTGGCGCTCATCGATCAGGGTCTCGGCGACATGCAGCACCGCTCCCTCGTGTCCACCAACGAAGTGGCCGACCTGCTGCTCGATGTCCGCTCCCTCCTCCGCGCCCCGTCGGCCCCGATCGCCGAAGAGGCGCTCTCCGCCAACTAGGACGACTGGTCGGGAAACGCCGCTCAGGCGGTGGCGAGCAGCTCGGCGAACGCCTCCTCGATGCATTCGCGCAAGAGGCCAGGGTCATCGACGGCGCCGGTGTCGACGACCAGGCCCATGTTGAGGGCGCCGTCGTAGGACAACAGCGTGAGGTTGAACGCCGTGCCCGCCAACGGGCCCATGGGGTAGTTGGCCTCGATCCTACCGCCCGCGATGTGGAGCGGGATCGGTGCACCGCGCACGTTCGAGGTGGTGAAGTCGATCGTCTCGGTCTGCTGGCGGGCCATCCGCACGAGCACCGACGTGGGCAGCACGTTCACCATCCCGGCCAGCCCTTCGAGCACGGCGAAGGCCCGCTCGCCCTTGGTGCGGCCCAGCCGCTCGCACACGGCGACGAACTGCTCGCCGGGATCGTCGATGGCCGTGGGCACCAGAACCCGCGAGGGGGCGAACGAGTTGCCCCCCGACGAGTGGTCCGACCGGGTGCTCACGGGCATGGCCATGCGCAGCTCGTCGACGGGTTGGCCCTTGGCCTGGTGGTACCTGCCTGCGCCGCGGGCCGCCCCGGTCACGAAGAAGTCGTTGATGCTGCCGCCCAGTGCCTTGGCGGTGCGCTTCGCGTCATGCATGGGCACCGAGAGGACTTCGAGGCGCCGCCAGAGCGACCGATCGACCCACAGGGGCGAGTGCGCTCGGTCGCTGATCATGGCCTGGCGCACCACCGACCGGCTGGTCTCGACGCCGGCCGCGCCGAGCTGGGCCCAGTGGTCGGGGTGGGCGAGCACGCCGGCGGTCTCCTCGACGCCTCGCCTCGTGGCGCCGGCCGTGCGGCGGGCCACGTGCGCGGCCGTGTCCACCAGGGTGCCCAGGAAGTTCAGGGGTGGCGCCCCGCCGGGGCCACCTGCGGCGTCGCCGGGCTCGAGCTCGGGCTCGCCCGGGTTGCGCTCGAGGTCGATGAACTGCTCGGACATGCGCACCCCGCCCACGCCGTCGGTGATGGTGTGGTGCATCTTCTGGACGATGGCCCCGCGGCCGTCGGGCAGGCCGTCCACGAGCGTGAACGCCCACAGGGGTCGCGTGCGGTCGAAGGGCGCCTGCCAGTAGCGGGTGGCGAAGTCGTAGAGGTCGCGGTCGGTCGCCTGGTCGGGCAGGCCGTCACGCCGTACGTGGAAGTCGATGTCGAAGCTGGGGTCGTCCTGCCACGTGGGTGGGGCCAGTCGGCCGAAGCCCGGGACCACCCGCTGGCGCAGGCGGGGGATGGCCTGCACCGCCCGGGCCATGCGACGGCGGAACCGGTCGAGGTCGGCCGGGCGGTCGAGCAGGGTCACGTTCGCGAACGTCGAGCTCAGGTGGGGGTCCTTCTCGATGTTCCACATGAGCGCTTCGACGTCGGACATACGCCGTTCCGCCCGTACCTCCCTGTCCGCCATGGACGTGAGGTTACGGCAGCGCTACCGGGCGATGCTGGTGTGCTTGAACTCGTTGAGCTCGGGCCACCCGGTGACGAGGTCGAGCACCCGCTCGACGGTACGTACGGCGAGCGGGCCGTCGCCGTCGGGGCCCGCCATGAGGCGGACGAACACCGACTGGTCACCGGCGATGAAGGTGGGGACGCCCCACACATCATGTTCGGCGACCACCCGGTCGTGCTCCTTGTGCACCACGTCGAGGGCGCCGTCGTGCGCCGCGTCCAGCACCTGGTCGGCGTCGAGCGCACGGGTATCGAGGACCGCCCGCAGCACGGCTTCGTCGCGTAGGTCGGCGCCGGCCACGTGGCGGGCGTCGAACAGCGCCTCGTGGACGTCGAGGAATGCCTCGGGGAACCGGTCGCGCACCGTGACGCCGACCTGGAGGGCGAGCAGGCCCGACTCGGCCGCGGGGTTGTCCCAGACGTCGGGTTGGCCCTCTTCCACGTGGGCCTGGCCGAGCGAGAAGGGGGCGAAACTGACGTCCCAGTCGGCGCCGGCCCGCAGCCCCTCTATCACGTGCAGGTGGCCGATACGGGCGAAGGGGCAGCGGTAGTCCCAGGTGACGGCGAAACTCGTGGTGCTCATGGGGTTGCCAACCACGCTGCGCCGTCGGTCATTCCACGGGCGGTAGGGGCCAGGCGCGTCGCGCCGCCACGCCCAGCACGGTGCCGAGGGCGGCACCGGCCACGATGTCGCTGGCGTGGTGGATGCGCACGTGGACCCGGCTCCCCGCCACCACCGCCGCGAGGCCGAACCAGAGGACCGGGACCCGGCTGCCGTCCGAGAGGAGCATGGCCGCGAGGGCGGCGCTGCTGGCATGCCCGCTCGGGAAGCTGCTCGTGAGGGGGGTGCGCAGGTGATGTGGGCGGTCTTCGGTGGTCAGCGGCCGGGTTCGGCGGAACAGGCGCTTGATGCCCTGGTTGACGAGCAGCGACTCGACGCCGAGGCAGACGACCAGCCGCAGGAAGGACTGCTCGTCGCGGGACGAGCGGATGCTTCGGGCCGAGCCGATGAGGGCCCAGATCAGGCTGAAGTCGCCGAGCTCGGAGGCGCCGTACATCAACCGATCGACCACGGGCCGGCCTCGCAGGTGGTCGAAGGCCCGGTCGACGGCGACATCGAGTCGTTGCACGGGCCCGGGTTCATCGGGGCCGGCGGCCGCTCCGAGGCCGCAGCTCATCGCCGAGCGCGGATCATCGGGCACCCGGCTCAGCCAACCGCGAGGACGGGGTCGGCCACCGGCGTGGGCACGAGCGACGGGTCGCCTCCCACGGCGGGGCAGAACGCCTGGAAATTGCACCAGTCGCACAGCCGGCTCGGGCGCGGCCGGAAGTCTTCGTTCTCGCAGGCCCGCTCGACCGCGGCCCAGATGGCTTCGACCTTGCGGGCGAGACCCCGGGTGGACTGCTCGGTGGGAACGGTGATGATGGCGAGCGGCTCGGCCAGGTGCAACAGCTGCACCCGCGCCGGCCGTCGGCTGAACAACTGCTCGCACATGTAGGCGTAGAAGTGGACGCCGCCGAGGCGGGACTGCTCGACCTGGACGGGCGGGGCCCGACCGGTCTTGTAGTCGGTGACGACGAGACCGCCGTCGTCATCGAGCTCGAGCCGGTCGATGATGCCCCGCAGGCGGAGGTCGCCGATCTTGACCTCGAGCTTCAGCTCGATGCCGATCGGGTGGATCGTGGTGGGGTCTTCGAGCTCGAAGTAGCGGCGGACCAGTGCCGCGGCCTCGGCCAGGAAGGTCGCCTCGCTGGGCGGGTCGAGGCCCAGATCCACGAAGTCCGGATGGGAGCGGAACTCATCTGTGGCCTCGTCGAGGCATGCGATCGCCCGCTCGATGGTGCGCTCGTCCGCAGGTGCGACGAACAGACGCTCGAGAGCGGCGTGCACCAGGGTGCCGCGGCTGGCCGGCACCGAGGGCGCCTCGGGAAGCCGGTCGATCGCCGAATAGCGGAAGGCGAGTGCACAGTCCTTGAACGTGGACACCTTCGAGGGCGAGAGCGATGCGGGTAACGCCAGAGCCATGGGCCAACTGTACGCACGAGGTGCGACAGCCAAGGTCGACCTGGCCCGCTCCCCTCAGGCGACCGCGCGGCGTATGTCGTCGGCGACGGCGTCGGGGTCCTCGAGGGGCCCGAAGTGCCCGAGGTCGTCGAACACCACCAACTCGCCGTGGGGCAGGGCATCGGCGATCGCGGGTGCGAACGCGGCGGGGCCGACCCGGTCCGTCCCACCCAGGGCGATGGTGGTCGGGATCTCGATGTCGCCCAGGTGGGCGAACGCTGCGTGATTGGCACCCATCCGGTAGACCTGCGCCTCGTTCTCGGGCCGGCACCGAAGCGTGAGCGATCCGTCCTCGTCGATCCTGAAGCCGCCGTCCACGTAGGCCCGCAGGGCGTCGGGCCGGAGCGCGCTCAGGGGTGGCTTGGACGAGAAGTTCTCGAACGCTTCTTCGGCCGACTCGAACCGGTCCCGCCGGCGCAGGGCCCCGTCGGCGAGCGCGTTGCCCCGGCCCGAGCCGGCGCTGCCCGAGTCGTCGGGCTCGTCGGGGTCGCCCGGGAAGACGACCGGCTCGTAGCAGTACAGGGCACCGAACGTGCCCGGTCGGCCCTGCTCGGCGAGGAGGAGAGCGGCACCGCCCTTGGAGTGCCCCACGGCCGTGAGCGGGCCGTCCTGGTGCAGGTGGTCGACGACGGCGAGCACGTCGTCGGCGAAGCCGCTCCAGTGGAAGTCGAGCCCGTCCGGGGTCTCGCTCTCGCCGTGGCCGCGCAGATCGGGCGCCCAGCAGTGGAACGCGTCGCTCAGGCGGCGGGCCACGGGCTCCCACACCCGCCCGCAGAAGCCGGTGGCATGGGCGAGGAGGAGCGGCGGCCCGTCACCCCCCAGGTCGTGGAGGGCCAGGATGACGCCGTCGGTGGATCGGACTCGGTCCATCGCCCCATCCTGTCATCGGGCCGCGCTCGGACTCTGTGCGCCTGCGGGTCGGCGTCAGGGCAGGGCGATGAAGCCGTCGACATCGTTGACGTTGTTGGCGGCGGTGACGTTCAGGGTGCCGGCGCCGATGAAGTCCGGGCTGTTGTCCCAGTATTCCTGGGTGCGGCCACCGTTGGGGTCGACGAAGGTGACGCGGTAGGTGCCGGGGGGCAGGTTGTTGATGGCATAGGTGCCGTTGGCGGCGGTGACGGCGCCGCCGTTGATGCCGGTGGGCCCGATGGCGAGGACCCAGGCGCCGGGTACGGGGTCGAACGACGGATCGTCGGTGACGGTGCCGGACATGGATCCGGTGTTGCGGTCGAGGGCGGCGTTGGTGGCGGCAGGAGCCGTGACCGAGGTGGCGCCAGCGAGGTTGGTGGCGGGTTGGTTGTTGTGCCATTCGGCGTTGTGGAGGCCGGCGGCGTCGATGANNGGTGACTCCCGCACGGGCGATGGCGGTGTTGGGGCCGGTTTCGGTGACGGCGCCGGTGACGGCGCCGTCGGTGGGGGCCATGGTGGCGTCGGCGGCGCCGGGCGCCGCGGGTGTCGCTGCCGCCATTCCGGCTTCGATGAGGGCCACCACGACAACTTGTGCAAGTCCGGACAACGGTGGCCGGTGTGCCCCCATGTTCAACCCCTCTCGACGCGCACCGAACTGGTGGGCTGACCGAGCGGGACGGGCCGTATCATGGCGGGTCACCGGGGTCAGGAGGGGAGTGCCGTCGCCGCCCAGGCTGTCGACGACCAGGCTGACCCGTTCCGCAGCTGATCGGATTCGGACCAGCCGATCAGCGACCAGGCGGGGTCGAGGCGGTGCTCGGCCAGGAGCACGAAGATGCGGTCCATGGTGGACTCGTCGAGCGCCTGGTGCCCGTCACGCAACACGGCGAGCAACAGGTCGGCGGGCACGATCGTCACATCCGGGTGGTGGTCGGCCGCCTCGCACGTCACCAGCAGCGCGTCGAGGAACGGCACCCACGGCAGGTGGTCGGACAGCGCCACCCGTGTCGCGTTCGTCAGGTGCAGGAGGTCCTGGGCGTCGTGCTCGACGTCGGCGCCCGTCACCTGGAGGACGAAGGCGCCCGCGGGGCCCGCGACGAAGCGTGCCTCACCCACGCCGGCCAAGGCGTATTGCCGCGGGAGCGTCAACAGCAGTCGATCGAGATCTGAGGTCGCCAACCCCGGGGACGTCGCCACGTTGTCTCATCGACCTCCGGACCGTGTGCCCTTAGGAAGTGGGCTTCAGGTGGCGGCTTGCCCGTCGAGCCGCGCCCGCGACTCCGACGCGGCCCACGCGAAGACGCCCTTGGCCATGGTGGAGCGCTCGCCTTTCGCCCGCTGCCCGAAGACCTCGGCCCGGGCCCGGTGGGCCATGGCGGAGTCGGGGTCCGCCATCGCGGCCATCTCGGCCAGATGACCGGCGAGGCGCAGGTCGCCATCGGCCGCCAACTCGGACGCCCGGGCCGCGAGGGCGTCGGCGCCACCGGCGAGCGCGGCGACCTCGCGTGCCACGGCCACGTCGGGGGCGGGCTTGAGGTTCGCGGGGTTGCCGTCGTACCAGCCCCCGTAGAGGCGCCACACGTTGTGCACGATGAACTCGGGCTCGTCGTACACCGGCTGCAGGTAGGGCTTCTCGGCGAGGTCTGCCGGCGGGGAGACGGTGTGCAGGATGTCGTCGAGGCGGGCCCCCTGGTTCATGAGCGCCAGAGTCTGGTCGTGCAGCGACTCGAGGTACGCGGCGGTGTCGTCGAGCACCATGGTCACGTCGTCGGCGCCGACGATCGGGAGGCCGTGGCCGGGCAGCAGGACCTCGGCTCCCAGCGTGGCCATGGCTCGCAGTGCGGCCGCCCAGTCTCGGGCGAAGCGCTGCACCTTCTGGGGATTGCCGGCGTTGGGCGCGCACCAGATGAAGAGGTCGCCCGCGCACAGCACCTTGCGCTCGGGCGCCCACACCCACGTGGCGTCGTCGGTCTCACCCCGGGCGTGGTGCAGCTCGAGGGCCAGGTCGCCGACGGTGACGTCGAGGCGGTCGCGGTAGGTGAGGTCGGGTCGGCGGTAGTCGGTGGGCCAGCGCAGGTTCGGCATCTGGAACTGCCGCTGGTTGATGACGCCGTTGTACCCGGCCGTCTCGCGGTATCGGTCGAACCGGGGGTTGATCTCCTCTTGGGCGACGACCCGTGCCGGTGGCAGGCCGCCCTCGGTGTTCTCCGCGTCGAAGACGGCTGTGCCGAAGACGTGGTCGATGTGGCCATGGGTGTAGACCGCGGTGTCGAACCGCTCGCCGGTCCACGCCCTCACGGCCTGGTGGATCGCGGGTGCGGCGAACGTGCTGCCGGTGTCGACGAGGCACAGGCCGTCGCCGGTGGAGAAGGCAGCCACGTTGGCGAACGACTCCACGAACGCTGTCCCGGCACCCACTTCGACCAACTCGTTGCTCGCGGCCATCGGGTGGCGCTTCTCGGCACCGCCCTCGCCGTGGAGGATGCGGTGCGAGAGGTCGAGCAGATCGGTGGGCATGGCCGTCTCCTGGTCTCCAGGTGGAGTCGGGGGCCGAGCCTACGTCGGTGCGGCGCCGAGCGGGTCGGGTCGGCAGCGAGGTGCGGGCGCTCGCGGGGCGGGCGCCGCTCGACCTCCCTACTGTGGTGCAGGTGACCATGGCTGACGACACCGCCCGTGCCCGTGCTGCGCTGCTCGACCCGGAACTGTCGACGATCGTCGACATGGTCTTCTCGGTGGACGGCCCGGCCGAAGCGCCCACCTACCAGGCGGCCTCGGCCGACGGGTCGGTGCGCTTCTCCCGGGTCGAGGACGGCCCCGGGTGGGCGTTCACCGTCGATGACGTCGACGGCGCCGATCCACTGGCCGACCAGGCCACGGACCGGTTCGCCCCCCTCGCCGACGAGCGGGCCACCCCCTTCCCGGCGCGCTCGGACAACGCCTACCCCTACGGCTTCGAGCAGGTGACCCAGCTGTTCGATTCGCCGGTCGCGCCCGACCTGTGCGTGATGCACAGTGCCTCGCACAACTGGGAGGACCAGGGGGGGCACCGGGGCGAGCACGGGTCGATCGGCATCGTCCAGGCCCGGGCGCCGTTCATCATGGCCGGTGCCGGTGTGGCTGCCCGCGGCACGGTGGCGTCGGCCTGCCGGCTCGTCGACGTCGCCCCCACCGTGCTGGCCCTGGCCGGTGGCGGTGCGGCACCGGCGGGCGTCGGCCAGAACGGGCAGCCCCTCGCCGGTGCGCTGCTGGCCCGTCAGGACGGGCGGGTGCTCACCGATCTCGTCGACGACGGTCAGGCCGCACCCGACCACGTGGTGGGCTTCCTGCTCGATGGCGCGAACGCCAACGTGCTCTACGACCTGGCCGCTCGGGGCCATGCGCCCAACGTGGCGCGGCTCATGGCGATGGGCACCACCTACGCCCACGGCGCCATGTCTTCGCTGCCCACGGTGACGCTCGCCAACCACACGTCGATCCTCACCGGCGCTCAGCCCGGCCATCACGGCATCCTGCACAACGCGTGGTGGGACCGCGCCCGGGGCGAGCAGGTGATCACCAACTCGCCCGACACCTGGACCACGTCGATGGATCGGCTCGACCCGTCGGTGGAGTCCATCCACCAGGCTGTGCACCGCAACTGGCCCGGCGCCTTCACGGCGTCGATCAACGAGCCCTGCGACACCGGTGCCGACTACTCCACGTTCGGGGTGATGCGCGCCGGCGGATCGATCGACCGCCCGCCGCCCATCGCCGAGTTGCCGCACGCCACCGAGCGCTTCGTGCGCCCGGTCAAGGAGTACCAGTGGTCGTCGCGGGTCGACCACACGGGCGTCAGCCAGGCCCGTCGGGTGTGGTCGGGTGAGTTCGGCGCCCTTCCCCGGTTCTGCTGGGTGAACTTCACCCTCACCGATGCCGCCTTCCACGAAGGGGGGCCCTACTCCGAGATCGCCGCCGCGAGTGTGGCCGACACCGATGCCCGGGTCGGCGAGGTCCTCGACATCGTCGAGCAGGCCGGGGTGTTCGATCGCACCGCCTTCTTCCTCCTTGCCGACCATGGCATGGAGGAGAGCAACCCCGAGGTCCGTGGCGACTGGGCCGACGCGCTCGCCGCCACTGGCATCGCCTACCGCGACGAGGCCTACGGCTTCATCTACCTCAACCCCTGAGCGGGACTGCGAACTCGGCGCATCGACTGCGCTGAGAGGGGAGTGGATGCGCCGACTTCGNNCCGACTTCGGGGCCGAGCGGCGCCGTGCGGGCGGGCGACCTCAGCCCTGGAAGTGGGCGAGCACCTGCTGGAGCTCGTCGGCGAGGGTGGCCGGGGTGATGTAGCCCTCCTCGTCGCGGATCTCGTCGAAGTGGTCGCGCACGTCCTCGAGGGTGATCTCGGGGTTGTAGTACCCATGGGTGAGCCCCACGAACATGCGGGCGATGCGGCCGCCGGCCGCCGAGTAGATCTCGCCGGTGACCGGGCAGTCCTCGTGGGCCAGCCAGGCGACGATGGGCGACACGGTGCTCGGCTCGAGCTTGTCGGCCAGCGGGCCGAGCAGCTCCTCGGTCATGCGGGTGCGGGCGATCGGTGCGATGGCGTTGGCCTTGATGTTGTTGCGGGCGCCCTCGACGGACAGCACACGGGTGAATCCGACGAGGCCCATCTTGGCGGCGCCGTAGTTGGTCTGGCCGAAGTTGCCGAGGATTCCCGCGTTCGACGAGGTGTTGACGACGCGGCCGTAGTTCTGCTCGCGCATGAGGGCCCAGGCCGGGCGGGTGACGTAGAACGCGCCCTTGAGGTGCACGTCGAGCACCGGGTTGAGGAGCTCGGGGGTCATGTTGTGAAACGCCTTGTCGCGCAGGATGCCGGCGTTGTTGATGACGATGTCCACCTTGCCGAAGGCGTCGACCGCGGTCTGGACGATGGCCTCGCCGCCCTCGGGGGTCGCCACGCTGTTTGTGTCGGCCACGGCCACGCCGCCGAGGTCGTTGATCTCCTGGGCGGTGGTGTGGGCCGGGCCCTCGGTGCCCTCGCCTGAGCCGTCGACCGTGCCGCCGAGGTCGTTGATGACGATCTGTGCGCCGCGCGAGGCGAGGAGCAGCGCGTGCTCGCGGCCGAGGCCACCGCCTGCGCCCGTGATGATCGCGACCCTGTTGTCGAACCCGATGTCAGCCATGGCCGACGAAGGTAGTCAGCGCCCCGGTCCGAACCGAAATTGCGTCAGGCGCGCCTGCTGCGTGACGGAGATCGACGCCAGAACGGGAGGTCGCGTTCAGCCGACCACGCCGAGCGTGTCGATGGCGTGTTGGCGGAGGCGCTTGTAGTCGACCTTGCCGTTGGGGGCGCGTCCGATGGTGTCGATCACCACGACCCGCCTGGGTGCCTTGTAGTGGGCCAGCCGTTCCTTCACGTGGGCGATCAGGGCGTCCGGGTCGACCGACGCGCCGGGAGCCGCCTCGACCACGGCGGTGATGGCCTCGCCGAACTTGTCGTCGGGGACGCCCACGGCGACGGCATCGGCGACCGAGTCGTGCTCCTTCAGCACCTCTTCGACCTCCTCGGGGAAGACCTTCTCGCCGCCCGTGTTGATGCACTGCGAGCCCCGCCCCAGGAGCACGAGCCCGCCGTCGGCATCGACCTGGGCGTGGTCGCCGGGCATCGAGTAGCGCTCGCCGTCGATCTCGATGAACGTGGCCGCGGACTTGGCCTCGTCCTTGTAGTAGCCCACCGGCGTGAAGCCCTTCACCGCAACGCGGCCGATCTCACCAGACCCGGGCATGACGTCGCGGCCGGCGTCGTCCACCACGCGGGCGTTCTCGCCGAGCTGGAACTTGGCCGTGCCCGCGGTGCCACCTGCGCTCGACACCGACTGGCCCATGCCGAGCGCCTCGGACGACGAGAAGGCGTCGATCAGCATCATCCCGCCGTGATGGCCGAGGAGGGCCTGCTTGACGGGCTCGCTCCACATGACGCCCGACGAGATGAGCAGGAAGAGGCTGGAGAGGTCCCATCGGTCGGGCTCGGCATCGAGGGCGCGCAACATGGGCTTGGCGAAGGCATCGCCGACGATGACCACCATCTGCACACCGTGGGCCTCGATGGTGTCGAAGAGCTCGGCGATGTCGAGGTGCCGGGAGGGCAGGGTGACCACCGAGCCGCCCACGCTCAGGTTCTGGAGCATCATGAACCATCCGGTGCCGTGCATGAGGGGGCAGGCGGGCATGCCCACGGGCCGGCCGGGCTCCGCGGCGAGGGCGCGCACGGCATCGAGGTCCTGGTCGGCGCCGTAGGTGGGAGCGGTGTTCCCCGTGAGGGCGACGAAGAGGTCCTGTTGACGCCACATCACCCCCTTCGGCATGCCGGTNNCGCCCGGTGGCCGCCTGCGCCGCGGTCTCGTAGGGCGTGGCCCATCCGGGGCACGGGCCGCTGCCGTCGTCCACCCACAGCCAGGTGACCACACCGGGCACGCGGTCGCGGATGTGGTCGATGCGCCCGGCGAAGGTGCCGTGGAAGACCACCGCGATCGCATCTGCGTTGTCCCACAGGTAGCTGAGCTCGTCGTCGGCGTAGCGGTAGTTGGTGTTCACGGGCACGAGGCCCGCCTTGAAGCAGGCGAACACCGTCTCGAGGTACTCGGGGCAGTTGTGAAGGTAGAGGGCCACCTTGTCCTGCTCGGCCGCGCCCGCGTCGAGGAGCGTGCGGGCGATGCCGTCGGCCCGCCGGTCGAAGGCGCCCCAAGCGATCTGTCGATCACCCTGCACCTGGGCAGGGGCGTCGGGCGTGGTGTCGGCCACCGTCTCCCACACGTCCGCGAAGTTCCAGCCGGCCATCGGATCCCCCTCCGTCGAGCAGTCGCCGAAGTGTAGGGAGTCCCGGACGTCGGCTCCTCCTCCGCCACCGCTCGCTCGGAGTCTCGGCCCCACTACCGTCTCGGCATGGATTTCGATCTGGCGGCCGACGACGACCCGCGGCGCCTGGCGGTGCGGGACTGGCTGGCGGCCCACCCGTCGCCCACCGGCGCGCAGCTCGCCGCAGCCGGCTACGTGGCGCCGCACTGGCCCGAGCCCTTCGGCCTCGACGCCGACCCCCTGCACCAGTTGCTCATCGACGAGGAGCTGCGGGGCGCCGGGGTATCGCGCCCCGAGAACCCCATCGGCATCGGCTGGGCCGGTCCCACCCTTCTCCACGGCGGCACCGACGACCAGAAGGCCCGCTACCTGCCCCGGCTCCTCTCGGGTGAGGACTTCTGGTGCCAGCTGTTCAGCGAGCCGGGCGCGGGGTCCGACCTGGCCGGCCTCGGCACGCGGGCGGTGCGCGACGGCGACGAGTACGTGGTGAACGGCCAGAAGATCTGGACGACGATGGCCCACATCTCGGCCTTCGGCATCCTGATCGCGCGCACCGACGCCGACGCGCCGAAGCACAAGGGCGTCTCGTACCTCGTGTGCCCGATGGACCTGCCCGGCATCGAGATCCGCCCCATCGTCGACATGTGCGGCACCCACAGCTTCAACGAGGTCTTCTTCACCGACGTGCGCATCCCCGCCGAGAACCTGGTGGGCGAGGAGAACGAGGGCTGGGCGCTCGCCAAGGTGACCCTGGGCAACGAGCGGGTGTCGCTGTCCAACCCGGGCGCCCTCTGGGGCCGCGGCCCCACCGCCGAGGACCTGCTCGATCTCGTGCGCCGTTCGGGCGGCACCCACGATCCGTTGCTGCGCCAGCGCCTGGCGAGCCTCCACACGGAGTCCCAGCTGCTGCGGCTCATCCGCCTGCGGACCCTGAGCGCCCGCATCCGCGGTGAGCAGCCCGGGCCCGAGGCCTCGATCCGCAAGATCCTCGCCGACGAGCACGGCCAGAACATCATGGGCATCGCCAAGGACCTCGCCGGAGCCGGTGGCATGCTCGGCTCGACCGGACCGCTGGGCGCGCCCGTCGACCTCTGGCACTACGGCTACCTCTTTGCGCCCGCGCTCACGGTGGGCGGCGGCACGGGTGAGGTGCAGCGCAACATCGTGGGCGAGCGGGTCCTCGGCCTCCCCCACGACATCGATGTCGAGGTGGGCCGGACCTGGGCCGAGACCCGACTGACCGCCGTCTGACGGTGCGGGCCCTCGTCACCGGCGGCGCCGGCCTGTTGGGTGCCCGGCTCGCCGTCGACGCTCCGCCGCAGACCGATCTCCACGTCACCTGGCACCGCACCCCGCTGCCCGCGTCGCCCGGCGAGGGGCATCAGGTGGACCTGGCCAACCGCGACGCGACCGCGACGCTGATCGGTCGGCTCCGGCCCGACGTGGTCATCCACACGGCCTACGCGGTGGCCGACGGCGAGCGCGCCATCGTGGAGGCGTCGGGTCACGTGGCCGAGGCGAGTGCGGCCGTGGGCGCCGCGCTCGTCCACCTGAGCAGCGACGTGGTGTTCGACGGCGAGCACGCGCCCTACACCGAGGACGACGCCGTCGTCCCGGTCTCGGTCTACGGCCGCCACAAGGCCGCGGCCGAGGCGGTGGTGCGCCGCCACCTTCCCGACGCGGCGATCGTGCGGACGTCGTTGATCACCTGGGCTGAGCCGCTCGACCCCCGGTCGGCCTGGGTGGCCGATTCGCTGCGTGACGGCGACCCGATCACGCTGTTCACGGACGAGATCCGTTGTCCGGTGCGCCTCGACGACCTGTCGGCCCAGGTCTGGGAGATCGCCTCCATGGGCCCGGCCGGCGCTTGCGGGCCCTGGCACCTCGTCGGCAGCGAGGCCTGCTCGCGCCACGACCTCGGCGTGATGATCGCGTTGCACGCCGGCCTCGACCCTGCCGGGATCCAGTCGGCGAGCAGTCGGGCGCAACCGGGGCCCCGCCCCCGCGACCTGCGCCTCACGGCCGCCCGGTCCGACGCCGGCCTCTCGACCCCGGCCCGTTCGGTCCGCAGCCTGTTGCTGCCCGCCCCCTGATCCGCTGCCAGCCACCCGCCGCCGCCCGACGCCGGCGCCCGACGCCGCCGCCCGTGACGCCCGCGGCCGAGGCGAGAACCACCGTGGGGCGGGCGGGCTACGGTCGGCGCCATGAAGATCAGCATGCAGCTCCAGTACTCGGGCGGCTTCAAGGAGTCGGCGCAGCAGGTGGCCGACCTCGAGAGGGCCGGGCTCGACATCGTGTGGGTGGCCGAGGCGTACGGCTACGACGCGCCGAGCCTCATGGGCTACCTGGCGGCCCGAACCGAGACGGTGCAGATCGCCGCGGGCATCCTGCCCATCTACACGCGGACGCCCACGCTGATCGCCATGACCGCGGCGGGCATCGACGCCCTCAGTGACGGGCGCTGCATTCTCGGCCTGGGTGCCTCCGGCCCCCAGGTGATCGAGGGCTTCCACGGTCTGCCCTACGACCGGCCGCTCACCCGCACGCGGGAGATCATCGAGATCTGCCGCAAGGTGTGGCTCCGCGAGCGGGTGACCTACGAGGGACGGTGTTACACCTTGCCGCTCCCCGAGGAGCAGGGCACCGGCCTCGGCAAGCCGCTCAAGATGATCACCCACCCCGTCCGCGACCGGATCCCGATCTACGTCGCGTCGCTCGGCCCGAAGAACGTGGCGATGACCGCCGAGGTGGCCGACGGCTGGCTGCCCATCTTCTACCTGCCCGAGAAGGCCGCCGCCGTGTGGGGCGACGATCTCGCCGCCGGTGCAGCCGGGCGGGCCGACGACCTGGGCCCGCTCGAGGTGGTCGCCGGCGGGGCGGTCTGCATCGGATCGCCCGAGACGGCGAAGGCGGTACGAGACTTCGCCCGACCGATGGTGGCGCTCTACGTGGGGGGCATGGGTGCCCGGGGCCGCAACTTCTACAACGACCTGGTCTGCCGTTACGGCTTCGAGGCCGAGGCGAAGGAGATCCAGGACCTCTACCTCGACGGCCACAAGAAGGAGGCCGCCGCCGCCGTCCCCGACGAGCTGCTCGACTCCATCTCGCTCTGTGGCGACGAGGGTTACGTGAAGGAGCGCATCGAGGCCTACAAGGCATCGGGGGTGACGGTGCTCAACGTGACGCCGGTGGACGACGATCCGGTGGCCCTCATGGAGAAGATCAAGGCCTGGGCCGGGTAGCCGGTCAGCGGTAGGCGCCCGGCGAGGTGAACATGTGGCGGTGCCACCGGCCGGGTGTGGCCACCAGCGCCCGGGGGTAGTCCTCGAACAGCCAACGGGCGAAGTTGCGCCTCGTCCACGCGTTGAAGCCGGCGGCGGCGAGCGCTCCGTCGGCCCCCTTGCGGTGCCGGAGGCCGCGGACCAGCAGCCGCGACGCCCGGTGGTCGGCGAAGAGGTCGCGGCGCACCGCCTCCTGGTAGCGGGTGGCGGCGAGGTGGGGGTCATTGGGGCCGGTCTGGAGCAGGGCCTCCGCGGCGCGTATGCCGGTGAGCAGGGCCTGGCCGATGCCCTCGCCGCTCATGATGTCGCCGGCCGCGGCCGCGTCGCCGACGAAGAGGGCCCGGCCCGCCGTGAGCGGGACGGCGTCGATACGCGTGGGAATCGGCCACGCCCGGTGCGGGGCCTCGGGCCGGGCGGCGTCGCCCAGGATCGACCGGATGTGCGGCCGTTGCAGCAGTTCGGGCCAGAGCGCCTTCATCGCGGGGACCGACACCTTCGCGCCACGGTGGATGCCGAGGCCCACATTGGCCCGGCCCCCGGCAAGGGGGAACGACCATGCGTAGCCGGGGAGGAGGTCGGCGTCGAACCAGATGTGCAGATCCCGTGAGGCGGCGGGCGACACGTCGCGGAAGTACTGGCGGAACGCGTGCCAGTCGCCGCGGTAGCCGGCCTGGTGCACGCCGAGGTACTTGCGCATCGGCGACCACATGCCGTCGGCGGCCACCGCGTACCGGGCATCGAGGGTGCCGATGCCGTCGACGGTGAGTCGCATGCGGTCGGCTCGCGGTGCGGTGGCGTCCGTGCAGGCGTGACCGTCGAGCACCGTGGCCCCCGCATCGCGTGCGAGGTCGAGCACCGCGGCGTCGAGGTCGAGTCGACGGGCGATCGCGGCGTACCGGCCCCCGCCCGAGGGCAGCGGGAAGCAGACCTCGCGACCCGAGGGCGCCCGGATCACCACGTCGTCGACCGGGTGCCAGGATGCGACCGCAGACGGGTCGAGGCCGAGGCCCTCGAGGAGTCGGAGCGCGCCGGCGGTCAGGCCGTCACCGCAGGACTTGTCGCGAGGGAACCTGGCCCGGTCCACGACCACCACCTCACGACCCGCTCTGGCGAGGGTGATGGCGGCGGCGGCGCCGGCGGGTCCGCCGCCGACGACGGCGATGTCGGCGATCAAGGCAACCGGTCAGGTCGGGCGTCAGGCCAGGGCGAGGATCTCGTCGAACCCCTCCTGCATGCAGGCCATAAGGGTGTCGGGGTCACCGACTGCGGCGGGGTCGGTGTTGAAGCCGATGTTCAGGTCCTGCTGGTAGCTCAGCAGGGTGATGTTGGCGGCGGCGCCGGTCATGGGGCCGAAGGCGAACTGGCCGGTGAACTCGGCGCCGGCAAGGTAGAGCGGGATCGGTGCCCCTGGCACGTTGCTCGTGACGAAGTCGACCCCCTTCAACATGGCGCCGAAGAGCCCGGTGGTGATCTCCTTCGGGAGCCGGTTGAGCAGGCCCGCCATCGGGTCGACCAGGGTCAGCGCGGGCTCGGCCCGGGCCTGTTCGACGAGGCGCCGCACCTCTCGCATGCGCGTGACCGGGTCGGCGATGGCCAGCGGCACCTCGAAGCGTGCCGGCGCGAACTGGTTGCCGGCCTCGTCGACGGTGTCCTCGGAGCGGATGTTGATGGGCATGGTCATCCGCAGCGAGTCGGTGGGGAGGCCGTGGCGGTCGTGGTAGCGGCGCCAGCCGCCCAGGATCGCAGCCACGAAGGCATCGTTCAGCTTGCCCCCGGCGGCCTTGGCGGCCCGCTTGGTGTCGTCGATGGGCACCGTGAGGCTGTCGAAGCGGGCGCTGAGCGACCGGCCGACCATCACCGGGCTCAACGGCTCGACGGCGGGGCGCAGCATGCGGGCCACCGACTGCGCCGTCTCGCTCAGCACGCCCGACGTGCCGATGGGGTCGGCTGCGGCCAGGCCGACGGCCCCGACGACGGTTCCCAGGGATCGTTTGGCGATGCCGGCACCTCTGCGGCGCTCGTGGTTCAGTGCGTCGAGGAACCGCTCGCGCTGATTCATCACGTGGACGGCCGGCGCGTCGGGCATCGGGCCACGATCACCGGGGTCGCGCTCGAGGTCGAAGGTCGCGAGCATGAGGGCCACGCCGCCGACCCCGTCGGTGATGGCGTGGTGGATCTTCATGATGAGGCCGGCGCCGCCGTCGGCGAGGCCCTCGACCACGGTGTACTCCCACAACGGACGGGCACGGTCGAAGCCCTGCATGGCGATCGGCTCGGCGATCTCGTAGAGGTTCCGGAGCGAGCCGTCGCCCCCGGCCCGTACCCACCGGAGATGGAAGTTGATGTCGAAGTTGGGATCGATCTCCCAGCGGGGCGGCGCGACCGACAGCGGGTTCGAGACCACCCGTTGACGGAGCCTCGGCACCTTGCGGCTCGCCCGCTCGATCACCTCGGCCATGACCGCACGGTCGGGTGGCTCGTCGAGCAGCACCACCGAGGTGATGGTGCTCCGCAGCATCGGATTGTGCTCGATCGTCCACATGAGCTTGTCGGCGTCGCTCATGCGGTCCTGGTAGTGGATCTCGCCCTCGGCCATGGGTGGAGGCTATGTCAGTGCTCAGCGCACGCGGCCGTGGGCAGGGAGCCCGCCCGGGATCAGGTGGGCAGCTTGGTGACGGTGTCACCGGGCCGGACGGTGCCGCCCGCGACGACCTTGGCGTTCACCCCCCGGAGGTGCAGTTGGGTCCCGACGGGTGAGTTGACGAATCGCAGTGCGTCTTTGCCGAAGCGCTTCGCGAACTTCGCGCAGCCGCGGTGGGGCTGATCGGTGATCTCGATCACGGCTGACCCCAGGCCGAGGCGGGTGCCGGGAGTCAGGTTCGCCTCGCTGAGATCGAGGTCGAGGTGCAACTGGTCGCCGGCGAGGGCGCGGTGGGCAGGATCCGCCGCGATCAGGGCGGAGACGCGGGCATTGATGAGGTTGAGCTGCATGTCGGGGTGGGCCCCACGAAAGAGCATCCGTGGACTGGGCCGGTCTTTCCAGGTGTCTCCCACCAGACCCTCGGCGAGATCGAGCTCGCCGACGTCGAGTATCTCGCGCTCGCCGACGGCGGGCCGGCGCACGATCAGCTCGACCCGGCCGCGGTCGACGGGGGCGGCGCGGACATGGTCGAGCCCCGCCTCCAGGGTCGTCGTGGGCACGTGGTCCATCCCGCCAGCCTGGCGTGCCGGCCGCGAGCGGACAAGCGGTTTCCGCGACGGTCGGTGATGCCGTCGGTAGGATCGCCCCGACGCTCGACGCGGTGAGGACGGACCGTAGATGAAGACAGGCCCCGGGCGTCGCCCCCGGCGAGGTGCAACTCCGGGCATCGTGCACTTCCTCCACGTCAGGAAGACGGGGGGGACCGCGGTCAAGCACGTCCTCGAGGAGCACGCGGCGGATTCCCCCTACGACATCCGGCTGCATACCCACGAGTTCGGGCTGCGCGACGTGCCGATGGGGGAGTCGGCGGTCTGGTTCCTCAGGGACCCGCTGTCCAGGTTCGTCAGCGGGTTCTACAGCAGGCAACGTCAAGGGCGCCCGAAGTACTTCGTTCCCTGGAAGCCGGCCGAGCGAGCGGCCTTCGAGCACTTCGCCACCCCGAACGCACTGGCCCTGGCGCTGTCGTCGGATGACCCGTCCGAGGTCGCCCGGGCCCAGGCGGCGATGAGGGGCGTCAACCACGTGCGCAGCTCCTACTGGGACTGGTTCGAGAGCGCCGAGTACCTCGAGTCCCGATCCGCGGACGTCCTCTTCATCGGCTCGCAGGAGAACCTGGCGGGTGACTTCGAGACCCTCAAGTCGATCCTCGGCCTGCCGGAGGACGCGGCGCTGCCCACCGACGAGGTGCTTGCCCACCAGAACCCGCGAGGGTTGGACCGGCACCTCGACGAGCAGGCGACACGCAACCTCGAGCACTGGTACCGCGAGGAGTACGCCTGCCTCGCGGCCTGCGCGGCGCTGCAGACCCGCGTCGGCGGCGAGGCCGGGGTCAGCAGGTGGTGGCGCCGCCGTTCCGGTAGTAGCCGCTGAAGGTGTCGTTCTCCGTGTGGCCGTCCACATAGGTGCGCGTGCGGGTGGTGACGACGTCGGTGCAGTTGCCCCGTGGGCTGGTGGTCTGGCCGGTCTGGGCACCGGTCGCGTAGCGGGTGGAGTACAGGTGCACGGTGATGCTGGTGTCGGTGTAGGTGGGCCAGATGAGCACGCCGTAGGGCGTGTTGTTCTGGATGACGAAGTTCGGCGAGGGCCAGGAAACCGTCGACTCCCGACCGAAGGGGTATCGGCTCAGGTGCTCGGTGTGCATCTGATAGCTCGTGATGTCGAGGCCCGCGTGGAAGGCGGCGTTGAACGACGTGGTGGCGAACTGGGACACGCCGCCACCGATGCTCTCGACGTGTCGGCCCTGTTCGATGGCCCCGGCGAGGACGAATCCGTTCGCCGCGGTGCGCTGGCCGGCGGTCTCGTTGATCGAGAAGTGACCGCCCGGCATGATCACCGTGCCGCGCACGATGTCGGCCATACGGTTGATGTTGGTGTTGCGGCCCTCGCAGCAGTTGTGATGTGTCGTCATCCGGCAGCCGCTGGCGTTCCCCGAGTTGCACGGCTCCTCGTCCGGGATGCTGATCTCTTCGACGATGCCGAGGTCTTCGGCCTCGGCCGTGGTGAGGTCGGGCTCTCGCGGCCCGAGCTCGAGGTCGACGGTTCCCTCGCCGGCGACCATCGCCTGGGAGACGATCCGTGCGGAGCCCGGGGCGCAGCAGCCGGTGCCGGACCGGCCCGGGATCACCTCGGGGCCGGCCGGGCCCACGGTGAAGCTCGCGTTCACCGGCGCCTCACCGAAGTCCGGCAGGATGAGGGGCAGGTCGGTCTTGATCTTCTCCTTGTCGATCTTCAGCTTGAGCCGGGCCGCTCCGACCCTGGAGCTCACCCAGTTCTTGAGCTGGTCGGGGGTGGCGCTCGCGGTCTCGCCCCCGGCGTTGATGACGAGCGGCTCGGCGGTCATCTCGTTGGCCTGGACGGCCAGTGCCTCGCCCTGGGCATCGGAGAAGCGCGGCGGGATCGTCCTGTTCGCCACGGTGAGCACCAGGTCGTCGTCGGGCCCGGTGGTCGTGCGGCCCTCTTCGTTCAATTCCGCGACGAGGTCTTCGGGGGCGATTCCCTGGCCCGGCGTGCCCGCCACCGCCTCGTAGCTGCCCTCGACCACCTCGATGCTCGGTTCGACGGGAGCCGTGCGCTCCTCGCCCTGCAGGGTGATCAGGGCGTCCTCGACCCTGACGGGGTTGGCCTTGAACCGCAGGGGCGTCGCTCCGGGCTCGAAGAACGACTGGGCCCAGGCGACGGGCCGGCCGACGACCGAGCCGGTGCGGCCCTCCTCGAGGGCGCGAGCGACGGTGGCGTCCTGGTCGACCTTGGCTCCCAGGGCGCCGAGGGTGGTCTCGAGGGTGCGGTCGTCGACCTCGATCGTCACGGGCGTGTCCCGGTACTCCTCGGCGAGCGTGGCGACCTCGGCCTCGAGCGCCTGCTGGGAGAGCGCGCCGATCGGCACGCCGGCGAGGGTGACGTTGCGGACGACCTCGTCGTCGGCGCGGGTGTCGACCGCCCAGGCGCCGACGGCGGCAGCGAGGAGCACGACCGGGATGAGGACGGCGAGGACCAGGCGGCGGGCGGCGCGGCCCTTTCGCCGGTCGCGGCGCAGCGGGGCATCGTCGGGAAGGGGAAGGGTCATGTCAGGGGCGGGCCGGATCGGTTCGGGGACGCGGAGGTCACGAGGTGGGTGCACACACGCTAGACGTGCCATCATCGCTGGCCGTCGCGCCCACGAGGGGGATTTGAACGATGACCGGTATCTGCGAAGGACGAATCTGCATCATCACCGGTGCGGGACGAGGCATCGGGCGCGAGCACGCCCTGATGCTGGCGGGACAGGGGGCCAGGATCGTCGTGAACGATCTGGGCGGCTCCATCGACGGCAGCGGCCAGGAATCGGGGCCGGCGCACGACGTGGTCGCCGAGATCGAGGCCATGGGCGGTGAGGCGGTGGCCAACGGCGACGATGTGTCCGACTTCGACGGGGCCAAGGGCCTGGTCGACCAGGCCATCTCGACCTTCGGCGGCCTCGACGTGGTCATCAACAACGCGGGCATCCTCCGCGACCGCATGCTCACCAACATGACCGAATCCGAGTGGGACTCGGTGATCAAGGTGCACCTGAAGGGCACCTTCGGGCCCACCCACCACGCCGCCGCGTACTGGCGCGAGCGCGCCAAGGCGGGCGAGACGAACGACGCGCGGGTCATCAACACGAGCTCCGCCTCGGGCATCTACGGCAACGTGGGCCAGACCAACTACGGCGCCGCCAAGGCCGGGATCGCCGCCTTCACGATCATCGCGTCGCAGGAGCTCGGGCGCTACGGGGTCACCGTCAACGCCATCGCTCCCGCCGCGCTCACCCGCATGACCGAGAACCTGGGCATGGGCGAGGCCTCGGAGGAGCAGAAAGAGCAGATGTCGCCGCGATGGATCGCCCCGATCGTCACCTGGCTGGCGAGCCCCGAGTCGTCCGAGGTCACCGGGCGGGTCTTCGACGTGTCGGGCCGCGCCCTGTCGATCGCCGAGGGCTGGCACATCGGCCCGTCGGTCGAGCCCGACGACGATCCTGCCCGGCTGGGCCCCCTCGTCGCCGACCTGATGGGCCGGGCCCGCCCCAACGCCGACATGAGCGGCCGCGACCGCAGGAATTGAACGACCCCAGCCGCACGACCCGAACTGAACGATCCGAACTGAACGAGGAGAAGACATGCCGATCAACCTGGATGCCGTCGGGATCGAGAGCGAGCCCGCCGAGCGCTCGTGGGACTCGAAGGACTGCCTGCTCTACGCGCTCGGCGTCGGTGCCGGCGTGGACGAGCTCGCCTTCACCACCGAGAACACCGCCGACGTCCCCCAGCAGGTGCTGCCCACGATGGCGGTGGTGCTCAGCGCCGCGGGTGCGGGCATGCCCAACCTCGGCACGTTCAACCCCGCCATGCTCGTGCACGGTGAGCAGAGCGTCCAGCTCCACCGGTCGATCCCGGTGGCGGGCACCTTGCGCAGCGTCGGGAAGGTGACCGCGATCTACGACAAGGTCAAGGGCGCGGTCATCGTGATGGAGTCGCGTGCGGTCCTGGCCGACACCGACGAGCCGCTCTTCACCAACACCATGTCGGTGTTCATCCGCGGCGAGGGCGGCTTCGGCGGCGACCGCGGCCCGTCGGGCCCCCAGAACGTGCCGCCCGACCGGGCCCCCGACCACTCGGTCACCTACCAGACCCGGCCCGACCAGGCCCTCCTCTACCGCCTCTCGGGTGATCGCAACCCGTTGCACTCGGACCCGTCCTTCGCCGAGATGGGCGGCTTCCCCAAGCCGATCCTGCACGGTCTGTGCACCTACGGCTTCACCGGTCGGGCGCTCCTGCACACCCTGTGCGACGGCGATCCGTCCCGGTTCCAGAAGATGGAGGGGCGCTTCTCGTCGCCCGTGTTCCCGGGCGAGGCCCTCACGGTGAACATGTGGGTCGACGGTGGCCAGGCGGTGTTCCACACCACCGGCGACGACGGTCGCGTGGTGATCGACGCCGGCCTCTGCGCCTTCGGCTAGAACAGCCGCAGCTCGGTGGGCTCGATGCCGCGCAGGGCGTCGTAGTCGACCTCGACGCACAGGATCTCGCGGGCTCCGGCCAGCACCCGAGCCTGGGGCTTGATCTGCTGGGCGACGAACATGCCCCGCACGGGGCGGAGCATGGGGTCGAGGTTGAGGCGCTCGAGGTAGCGGGCCAGCTGCTCCACGCCGTCGATGTCACCGCGGCGCTTCACCTCGACGGCCACGGTGGCGCCGTCAGCGTCCTTGCACAGCAGGTCGACGGGACCGATGTCGGTGGGGTACTCGCGTCGGACGAGCCGGAGGCCCTCGGCGATGCTGTCGCAGTTGGCGGCCAGCAGCTCCTGCAGGTGGGCCTCCACCCCGTCCTTCTGGAGGCCCGGGTCCACGCCGAGGTCGTGGGCCGAGTCGGCCATCACCTCGTCGAGCGTGATCGTGAGCACCTCGCCCTTCGGGTTGGTGACGGTCCACTCACCATCGCCCTCGACGAGGCGATTGGGGGCGTTCATCCAGTTGAGGGGCTTGTAGGCGCCGCCGTCGGCGTGAATGGCGACGCACCCGTCGGCCTTCACCATGATGAGCCGCGTCGCCAGGGGCAGATGGGCGGTGAGGCGGCCCTCGTACCGCACCTCGCAGCGGGCGATCAGCAGGCGCACGTTCGCCAGCGTAGTGACGTGAGGCGCGGCGCCATCTGTCGGGCCCGAGCGCTGGGCGCGCCATACTCTGGGGCGTTGTGATCACCCACTGGCCGCTCGTCGGACGAGAGCAGGCCCTCCAGCTCGTGCGGGACCAGATGCAGCGCACCGACATCGCCGGCCTGGTGCTGGTCGGCCCGCCCGGTGTCGGCAAGACCCGGCTGGCCAGGGAGTGCCTGGTGGTGGGTGAGCGCGCGGGCTTCGCCACCGCGCTGGTGGTGGGGAGCCGGGCCGCGGCCGACATCCCCCTCGGCGCGCTGGCACCGCTGCTCCCGCCGGCGGGCGTCGCCGCGGCGCGGGGCGTGGTCATGCTCCAGGAAGCGACCGAGGGCCTGGTGGAGCTGGCAGAGGGCCGACCGCTGCTCCTCGTGGTCGACGATGCCCACAACCTCGATGACGCGTCGGCCCTCGTGCTCCACGGGCTCGCGATGGCCCGGACCGCCTACGTGGTGGCCACCGTGCGGTCGGGTGAAGCCGTTCCCGACCCGGTGGTGGCGCTCTGGAAGGACGGGATCGCCGAGCGACTCGAGCTCGGCCCCCTCGACCAGCGCGAGGTGGCCCAGCTCCTCGAGGCCGCGCTCGGGGGGCCCGTCGAGGGTGCGGTGCTCCGGCAGTTCTGGAACGCCAGCCAGGGGAACGTGCTCTACCTGCGTGAGCTCGTGCTCGGCTCGCTCGAGGCCAAGACGCTCGTCGACGACGCCGGCCTGTGGCGCCTGGTGGGCACCGTCTCGAGCTCGCCGCGCCTGACCGACCTCGTCGAGGCGCGTCTGGCCGGCCTCGACGAGCGCGAGCTCGCCGCGCTCGAGCTGGTGGCCTTCGGCGAGCCCATCGGTGTCGACGTCATCGAGCGCCTCAGCAGTGACGCCGCCCTCGAACGGCTCGAGCGCATGGGGCTGCTGGCCACCGAGGTCGACGACCGACGCGTGCAGGCCCGTCTGGCGCACCCGCTCCACGGCGACGTGCTCCGCGAGCGCACGCCCGTGACGCGCGCCCGGGCGGTCCGCCGGGCGCTGGCCGACGAGGTCGAGTCCGCCGGGGTCCGACGCCGGGGCGACATCCTCCGCGTGGCCCTGTGGCGACTCGACGGGGGTGGGACGACGAAGCCCGAGCTCCTGTTGGCGGCGGCCCGCCAGGCGGCGTTCGCCAACAACCACGAGGTGGCCATCCGCCTTGCCCGCGAGGCGCTCGCGGGCGCCGCGGGCTTCGAGGCCGGCCACCTCCTCGCCGACGCGCTCTATTCCTCCGGTCGGGTCGAGGAGACCGAGCAGGTCCTGGCGACGGTCGCCCCCCTGGCCGAGACCGAGGCCGAGCGGACCACGTTGGCGCTGCTCCGCTCGTTCAACCTCTTCTGGCACCTGGGTCAGCACGACCAGGCCGTGCGGGTGATCGAGTCGGTCCTCACGGACCTGACCGATCCCGAGCTCGCCGGTGAGGCCCGGGGGGTGCTCGCGCTCTACGACGTGGCCGTGGGGCGACCGGAAGCAGGGCTCCCGGTCGTCGAGTACCTCTACCCCAGGGGCGAGGGTCGGGCGTTCCTCCAGGCGGCACTGGCCGGTGGCCTCGGGCTCCCGGCGCTCGGACGCGCCGACGAGGCCGTCGAGCTCAGCGCCCGCGGGTATCAGGCGCATCAGGCGATGGGAAGCATGCTGAGCATGTACGAGCCGTCCATCGTGCGGGTCGCGCAGGTCATGGCGCTCATCAGCCTCGGGCGGATCCCCGAGGCCCAGGCGATGGCCGAGGCCGGATACGCGAGCGCCCTCGCCGAAGGGGACGGAGCGGGCTGGGCCTTCTTCTGCCTGGCCCTGGGACGCTGCGCGCTCGAACGGGGGCGGGTGATCGAGTCGCTGCGGTGGTGGCGCGAGGCCGCCGCGCTGTCGGCGGCGGTCAGTCATCGGGGCCCGCAACGCTGGGCCCTCATCGGTCAGGTGTTCGCCCACGCCCTCGCGGGCGACGTCGCTTCCGCCCGCTCCGTCCGCACCGAGCTGGAGCTGATCGGCCCCCACCCGGCCACCCTGAACGACTCCGAGCTCGCCCGCGCCGAGTCCTGGCTGCTGGCGGCCGAGGGCGACCTCACCGGGGCGCGCGAGCGGCTCGGCGAGTTGGCCGGCCACGAGCGCTCGGTGGGCCATCCCGGGCTCGAGCTCTCCGCGCTCCATGACCTTGCTCGCCTGGGCGCGGCCGAGTCGGTGCAGGGGCGGGTACGAGAGCTGGGCCCGCTCGTCGCGGGGCCGTTGGCGGCCGCCCGCGTCGCCCACGTCGACGCACTCGTGGCCGACGATGCCGAGGCCCTGGGCGCCGCCGCCGAGGCGCTGGCCGTTTGCGGGGCGTCGCTCCTGGCCGCGGAGGCCGCCGAGTCGGCCGCGGAGGCGTTCCGGCGCCACGGTGACGCGCGCCGGGCGACGAGCCGGTTCCGCAGGGCCTCCGAGCTCCGCGCCGAATGCGAAGGGGCGTCCACCCCCGGTCTGCTGCGCATCGACGGACCGACCCCGCTCACCAGGCGTGAGACCGAGATCGCGCTGCTCGCGGCCAAGGGCCTGCCCAGCAAGGACATCGCCGATCGGCTGTTCGTGTCGGTGCGCACGGTCGACAACCACCTCGCCCGCATCTACGACAAGCTCGGTGTCTCGGGACGTTCGGGCGTCGCGGAGGCGATGCACGCCACCCGGACGGGTTGAGCGGAGCCCCCCCCGACATGACGCTGGTGTGGCCGATGGTGGGCAGGGCGGCGGAGCTGGGCCGGTTGCGCGACCTGCTGGTCGCCCGGCAGCACTCGGGCGTGGTGCTGGTCGGGCCTGCGGGCGTGGGCAAGACGCGCCTGGCCCGGGAGTGCCTCGACGTGGGCGAACGGGCCGGGTACGCCACGGCCCTCGCCGTGGCGAGCCGCTCGGCGGTCGGCATACCCCTCGGCGCGCTGGCGCCGCTGTTGCCCTCGATCCCGACCGCCTCCGACTCGGGGTTCGGCCTGTTGCAGTTCGCCCAGGACGGCCTCGCTCGTCTGGCGGGCGATCGGCCGCTGCTGTTGGTGGTGGACGACGCCCACGACCTCGACGACGCGTCGGCGGTCCTGTTGCGGCAGTTGGCCGAGACAGGGGCGGCCTTCGTCGTGGCGACCGTCCGGTCGGGTGAGCCGACGCCCGATCCGGTGGCGGCTTTGTGGAAGGACGGTCTGGCCGAGCGGATCGAGCTGGGGTCGCTGGGTGCCGAACCCACCCAGGAGTTGCTGGAGGCCGTGCTCGGTGGGCCGCTCGAGGCGGTGGCGGCCCGTCAGCTGTGGGCGGCCAGCCGCGGGAACGTGCTGTACCTGCGCGAGCTCGTGCTGTCGGGCCTGGACACCCACACCCTGGTCGACGACGCCGGGCTGTGGCGACTGGTGGGCGAGGTCTCACCCTCGCCGCGCCTGCGCGATCTGGTCGAGACGCGCCTGGCCCGTCTGGACGACGACGAGGTGACCGCCCTGGAGCTGGTGGCCTTCGGCGAGCCCCTCGACCTCGATGCGATCGACCGGTTGGGGGCGACCGCTGCGGTCGAACGGCTGGAGCGCAAGGCCATCGTGGCCATCAGGGAGGACGGCGAGGTCGCCGAGGTCCGGTTGGCCCACCCGCTGCACGGCGAGGTGCTCCGTGAGCGAACGCCGGTGATCCGCTCGCGCCGCGCCAGGCGGTCGCTCGCCGACGCGGTCGAGGCCGTGGGCGCCGATCGGGCGGGCGACGTCTTGCGGGTGGCCCTGTGGCGCCTGGACGGCGGCGGAGCGGTGGAGCCCGAGGCGCTGCTCGAGGGGGCCACGCTGGCCGCCCACGCCTTCGACTACGCCACCGCCGAGCGCCTGGCCAGGGCGGCGTTCGACGCCGCGCCGAGCTTCGCGGCCGGCTACGTGCTGGCCGGCGCGGTCAACGAACGGGGCGATCATGACGGGGTCGACGCCGTGCTCTCCAGCCTGAGCGACCTCGCCGAGACCGACGACGACCTCGCCGGCATCCTGGGCCTCCGCGTGGCGAACCTCTTCTGGCGCCTGCGCGACCTCGACCAGGCCATCGCCGTCGGCGAGGCGGGAATCGCCGCGCTCACCGGCACGGAGGCCCGCGACTACGTCTCCGGCCAGGTGGCCGTGCTCGAGGCCTGCGCCGGACGGCCCGGGGATGCCGTCGCGCGCGTCGGGCACCTCTTCGGTGCCGGTGGCGGGCGTGCCTTCTGTCACGCCGCGTTCGCCGGTGGGCTGGCGCTCCCGATGCTGGGCCGGGCCGACGAGGGGGCCGACCTCGCGCGCCGCGGCATCGAGGCGTACGCCGATCTCGGCGTCCAGGGCCGCATATTCGAGGTGTCGATGCTGGGGGTGATCGAGGTGCTCGCCATGGTGGAGAGCGGTCGGATCGCGGCGGCGCGAGCGCTCGCCGTGGCGGGCTTCGACCGGTCCGTGTCCGACCAGGACGACGCCGGCAGGTCGCTGTTCGCGATCGCGCTCGGTGTCATCGACCTGGAGACCGGGGCGGCGGCGGTGTCGATCCGGCGGTGGCGTGAGGCAGAGGCCCGCTTCCGGGCCGTTCGCCACGACGGCATGACCCGATGGGCGTTGGGCGGGTTGCTCTTCGCCCAAGCGCTCATGCGCGACCTCGAGGGCGCCCGGGCGACCGTCGCCGCGCTCGACGGGATCGGCGAGCACCCGGCGACCTTCGCCGACACGATCATCCTGCGGGCGCGGGCGTGGCTCCTGGCCGCCGAGCACGATCGGGCAGGGGCCGTCGCGCTCCTCTCGCAGGCGGCGGCGCAGGCCGGCGGCGCGGGCCTCGTCGCACGCGAGCTGCCCGCTCTCGAGGACCTGGCCCGGCTCGGCTCGGCCGACCAGGCGCTCGCCCGGGCCCGTGAGATCGCCGGGTCGATGGGCGGCGCGCTGCCCGCCGCTCGGCTCGCCCACATCGAGGCCCTGGCATCGGGGCGGCCCGAGGCTCTGACCGCCGCGTCCGAGGCCTTGGCGGCCTGCGGCGCGATCGTCGTCGCGGCCGAGGCCATGATCGCCGCGAGCGAGGCCTACCGGCGCGACGGCGACGCCCGTCGCGCCGGTGCCTGCGCTCGCCGGGGCCGGGAGCTCGCCGACGCCTGCCCCGGGGTCGTCACCCCGGGACTGGCCCAGGCCGACGCCGTCGTCCCCCTGACCAGGCGCGAGCGCGAGATCGCCCTGCTCGGCGCCGAGGGCCTGTCGAGCCGTGCCATCGCCGACCGCCTGGTGTTGTCGATCCGAACGGTCGACAACCACCTCGCCCGCATCTACGACAAGCTGGGCCTGTCCGGCCGCGCCGAGCTCGCCGAGGCCATGAAGCGCCCTGGCGTGCCTTGAGCGGTGGTTCCGGCCCCGGCCGTGCCGTGTGACCGCTCCGCGACCGGTGGTCAGTTGCCGAGGACGATGCCTCGGCCCCGTCGGGAGAGGCGGCTGCGGATCAGCTCTCGGCGCTCCTGGAGCTCGGCGTAGGTGAGGTTCTCGGTGGCCACGTCGACGCCGAAGCTGGCCTTCACACCGGTGAGGTCCACCTCGTAGCTGCGGGGGTCCACGCCCACGTCGGCGGCGATCTTCTCGCCGTGGCGGGTCGCGAAGTACATCGACAGGTGGGCGATCTCCGCGAACAGGTCGAGATCGGGGGCAAGCGACGCGATGGCGCCGTCGAGGAACACCATGTTCTTCACGAAGAGCATCAGCTCCTTCGGCATGCGGGCGCCGTAGCCGAGCAGGCCCTTCACGATCTGTTGGATCTCGTGCACCATCTCGTCGGGTGTCAGGGTGGTGGGGTCCACCGGCGGCCGGTCGAGCCCGAGGTCGCGGATCACCGCGTCGAGGTCGGTGTCGGCCGGTAGCGCGCCCAGGTCGCGCAGCGCCGCCAACTGGCTGGGCACGTCGTTCATGGTGGCCCCCATGAGCAGGCGCAGGAAGGCCAATCGGCGTGGCTCGTCGAGTCGGCCGGTTATGCCGAAGTCCAACAGCGCGGTGCGACCGTCGGGGAGAACGCTCAGGTTGCCGCCGTGCAGGTCCCCGTGGAAGACGCCGTGCATCATGGCGCCCTCCATGAACGCGACCATGCCGGTGCGGATGATCTCGTGGGTGTCCACGCCGGCCGCGGTCATGCCGACCACGTCGTCGAACGCGAAGCCGTCCAGCCGCTCCATCACCAGCATGCGCCGGGTGACCAACTCGGGGTGCGGGCGCGGGATCACGTAGCCGCGCTGGCCCAGGTCGGCCAGCGACCGGGCCACGTCGAGCATGTTCTCGGCCTCGAGGCGGAAGTCGAGCTCCTCGGTGATGGTCTCGGCGAACAGCTCGACGAGAGCAGGCGGGTTGGCCAGTGCGGCGATGGGGATGCGGCCCACCAGGAAGGGAGCGACCCATGCCATCACCCGCAGGTCGTCGTGGACGAGCAGGCCCACCGACGGCCGCTGCACTTTGACCACCACCGACTCGCCGGTGCGCAGGACGGCTCCGTGCACCTGGGCGATGGAGGCGGCGGCGATGGGGGCGCGGTCGAACCGCGCGAACGTCACCTCGAGCGGACCGCCCAGCTCCTGTTCCACCACCCGTCGGACCACCGAGAACGGTTCGGCGGGAACCTGGTCGCGGCACTTCTTGAACTCGGCGACCAGCTCGGCCGGGAAGATGCCCTCGCCCGACGAGATGATCTGGCCGAGCTTGATGTAGGTGGGGCCCAGGTGCTCGGCGGCGACGCGCAACCGGCGCGAGATGCCGGCGCGGGACTCGACGTTGCCACGCGGCCGGTCGCGGAGCGCCCACAGGCCGAGCGCCAGGCCGAGGTGGCGCCCGACCCGCGCGAGTCGCCCGAGGGGCGGCAGGCGCTCGGGGCGCACCAGGTCGGGAACCTCGCGTCGGGTGACCTCGCGCACCAGGTCGAGACCGGTGAGCCACCGCAGCTGCTCGGGGTGCTCCAGCAGCCAGGGCGGGTCGTCGCTGAAGGCACCGCGGTCGAGGTCACTGATGCGGGCCACGACCTCAGGGTGCCATCCCCATGCCCGCCGCCACGAACCGGGCGGGGTTACGATCCGGCCTCTCGACGGGGAACGCCCGCACGAGCAACACAGGGGGATCGACATGGCCGAGCGGTGGATCGTCGACGACGAGGTGAGCGAGCGGTACCCCATCTACACCCGGGGGAACGTGGGTGAGGTCTTCCCCGACCCCGTGGCGCCGCTGTCGGCCACCCTCGCCATCACGCCCTACGCCGAGCCCGGATGGCGTGACGCCTTCGAGCGCGCCGGCGTGTTCACCCACGACGAGTTCGACCCCGACAAGAACGAGATCGTCGGCATCTTCGGTGGGTACTGCTACCTCAACGTCTCGATCACCCGGATCATGGGCGTGCGCCTGCCCGGCCTGACGCCCGAGATGATCGACCTCGCCCTCTTCGGGGCCCAGCCCGGCATCCCGCCCTACGATCCCCACCCCGACGACGACGACGAAGCGCGTTCGGGCGCCGCCTTCGAATGGATGATCTGGGTGATGACGGCCACCGAGCTGCCCGAACTGCTCGCCGACGAGGCCCACACCAAGGCCTTGCGAGACGAGCGCCCCGAGGTGGCCGCACTCTCGGACGAAGCGCTGGTGGCTCGCACGAGGGCGCTCTACGCGGACAACTTCCGTCACCTCTTCGGCCAGCACATCTATGTCTCCAACGCCACCCAGATCCCGCTCGGGATCATCGGGCAGGTGTGCGAGGCCCTCGGTGACCTCTCGCTGGCCATGCGCCTGATCGCGGGCCTGGGCGACGTGGAGTCCGCGGCGCCGTCGTGGGCCATGTGGGACCTGGGTCGCAGGGTGGCCCGGTCGGACGCGCTCACGGCCGAGTTCGATGCCGGCGTGCCCGGGCTGGTCGACCGGCTCGAGGGCGCACGAGGGGGCGGCGAGGTGGACACCTTCCTCGGTGGGTTCGCGGCCTTCCTGCACGAGTACGGCTCGCGCGGCCCCAACGAGTGGGACCTGCGCTCGCCGACGTGGGAGACGCGTCCCGAGCTCGCCCTCGCCGCCATCGACCGCATGCGGCTGATGGACGACGCCGACGCCCCCCAGGCCCACCACGACGAGCGCGTCGCCGACCGTGAGGCCGTTGCCGAGGACGTGTACGCCAAGCTCGCCCCACAGCCCGAGTTGCAGGAGCAGTTCCAGCAGGCGCTCGGCGCCGCCCAGGTGTTCTTCCCCGGGCGGGAGCGGTCGAAGACGAACGCGGTGCGCCTCATCCAGGAGGCGAGGGTGCTCATGCGTGAGCTCGGGCGCCGGATGGTCGAGGCCGGTCACTTCGCCGAGATCGAGGACTTCGGCATGCTCACCGACCAGGAGCTCGACCGGTTGCTCGCCGACCCCGGGTCGCTGGCCGACGAGCTGGCGCGCCGAAGGCGCCGCTACGACGAGTTGGCCGGCCTCGTTCCGCCCTTCGTGTTCAAGGGCACGCAGCCGGGCACCGAGACCTGGACCCACCGGGGCGACCACACCCAGCCCGGGGCGAAGGCGGGCGACGTGCTCACCGGCATCCCGGGCTGTCCCGGTCAGGCCACGGGCCGGGCCCGGGTGATCCTCGACCCTGGCGATCCGGGCGACCTGGCGCCGGGCGACGTGCTGATCGCACCGATCACCGATCCGTCGTGGACGCCGCTGTTCGTGCCGGCGGCGGCCGTGGTGGTCGACGTCGGCGCCCAGCTCAGCCACGCCATCATCGTGAGCCGCGAGCTCGGCATCCCGTGTGTCGTGTCCGTCACCGGTGGCACCGAGCGCATCGCCGACGGCGCGCTCGTGACCGTCGACGGCACCGCCGGTACCGTGACCATCGTCGAGGAGGCCGAGCCGGGCTGACGACGTCCTACGCTGAGAGCCTCATGGCCAAGCCTCGGCTCGTCCGCCCGATCGTCCTCGCCGTCCTGGTCGCCGTCGTCGCCGGCGCGTGCAGCGTCGGCGTCGGCACCCCGCCCGAGGACTACGTGCCCCCCGGCGGGAACCACGGCGGCGCCGCCGACGCCGCGAACATCGACCTGTTGGCCGACGGCGCCACACCCGCCCTCGACGACCTCCGCGCCGAGATCGGCGGCGAGCGCGTCCGGGCGCTCGAGCTCGCGATCTACGCCGACTCGGTGTACCTCGAGGCCCAGAACCGGGACGACCCCGCCCGGGTGGACATCTACAATTGGAACGCGGGTGAAGGGGTGTCGTCGGGCGGCGAGAAGGACGTGGTCGGCGTCGACCTCGAGTCGGCCCTGTTCTCGCTCAACCGGGTGAACGTGGCCGCCATCCCCGGTCTCGTGGCCGACGCCCCCGCACGTCTGGGCATCCAGGGCGACACCTCCTCCAGCGTGGCCGTGAATCGTGCGGGCGGGCAGATCCTCACCACCGTCTTCGTGTCGACGCCCCGGGGCCAGACCGGCGCGCTCGTCGCCGACCAGGACGGCAACGTGGTCGCCACTTCCTAGCGTTCCTAGCGGCTGACGGTGTGCTCGCAGGCGGGGTCGTGGTCGAGGGCGTTCACGAGTGCGGCCTCGGTGTAGTCGTCGACCTCGGGCTGCGCGAGGGACTGCACCTTCTCGTAGCGGATGAAGGTGGCGCTGAGAATGGCGCGTGGGCCTTCGCCTCCCAGCCCGTCGGTGAGCGACGCACGGATCAGATCGAGCTGCGCGTCCACCTCGTCGGCACTGGCGGTGGCGTCGGCCACGAGGCGGCCGGTGTCGCCCTCGTCGCTGCCGCCATTGGAGCGCATCCGCGACCGACTTCAGGTCCATGCCCACTGGTTAGCATCACGGCGATGGGTCTCGTCGACGATCTCAACCGGTTGAGTGACCTTCACGCCTCGGGCCAGCTGTCGGACGCGGAGTTCGACGAGGCCAAGACCAGGCTGATTCGCGACTCCACCGGGACCCACGGATCGGACGGCGACACCGCCGGGGGCATGGCGACGTCGGTCGTGGCGCCCCCCGGTCCCACCCCCACGAGCGCCCCGCCCGGGGCAGGCGTCGGCTCCGGGGTCATCGCAGGGACCTACGGCGCGCGCCCGGTGACCGGCGCCACCACGGTGGTGACCTCGGGGCTCGGCACGGGCTCGGTCACGTTGGGCGGGATGACGCCGGTCACACGCCTCAGGAACCGGGCGCAGGGGCTCGCGGCGCCGGCGAGCGTCGAGCCCGAGCGCAGTGCGACGGGCACCTTCGTCCGCAGCCTCTTGCTCCTGCTGGTCCCGATCCTCTTCGTGGCCGTCATGGTCGCGAGCGCCGGGGTGGCCGTCTTCCCGGGCCTGGCCCGGCTGAGCGCGCCGTTCCTCTGCAAGGCCCCGTACGACCACAGCTACGTGGACATCACGTCGAGCAACCCGGTGCCGGGCGAGACCTACATCGAGTGGGAGCTCCAGTGCTACAACGACCGCGGCACGGTCGAGGCGGCCGACGACTTCTCGGTGATGGGCATCGTCTTCCTCGAGGCGGTCGCCACGCTGTTCGCCCTCACCGTCGTCGCGGTGGTGCTCTTCCGCATCCGACGTCGCCGCCGTCGTCGTCGAGCGCAGTCGCAGGGGTCTGGCTCGCCGAGCGCCGGGGACCTCTCGGACATGAGCGGTGGCCCGATCGTCAACCCCGTGCCCTGAGGACTCCCCCTGCCCCACCTCCACCTCCGTGTCACGTCCCCGACCGAGTTCGCCGACGGTCTCGCCGCCATCCGTGCCGAGCTCGAGGTGCCCTCGGCCTTCCCCGCGGCCGTGGTGGCCGAGGCCGAGGCCTCGGTGCGGCGAGGGCCGACAGTGCCCACCGGCGAGCCCGGTGCCGAGCGTCTCGACCGACGGGACATAGAACTGGTCACCATCGACCCCCTCGGCAGTCGCGACCTCGACCAGGCGTACGGGGCCGAGCGACGGGGGAGCGGTTACCGGGTGCACTACGCCATCGCCGACGTGGCCGCGTTCGTCGCGCCGGGGGGCGCGCTCGACGGCGAGGCCCGTGACCGGGGGGTCACCCTCTACTGTCCGGACGGTCGTGCCCCGCTCTACCCCGACGTGCTCGGCGAGGGCGCGGCCAGCCTCCTGGCGGACGCAGATCGCCCGGCCGTGCTGTGGACGCTCGACCTCGACCAGCGGGGCGTGCTCACCGACGCCCGACTCGAGCGGTCGGTCGTGCGGAGCCGACAGGCGCTCGACTACGTGTCGGTGCAGTCGGCGGTGGACGAGGGCACGACCTCACCCCAACTCGTCCTTCTGCGCGAGATCGGCCTGCTCCGAGAGGAGCAGGAACGGCTGCGGGGTGGGGTGAGCCTCGACCTGCCCGCGCAGGACGTGGTGCCGCGTACCGACGGGGGTTACGACCTGCAATACGACGCGGCCCTGCCGGTGGAGGGGTGGAACGAGCAGATCTCGCTGCTGGCGGGCATGGCCGCGGCCGACCGCATGCTCGACGCGGGGGTCGGGCTCTTGCGCACCTTGCCGCCCGCCGAGCCCGGCGTCTTCGACTCGCTGCGCCACAGCGCTCGTGCCCTCGGCGTGCCGTGGCCCGACGACCTGGCCTACCCGGCGTTCGTCCGCAGCCTCGATCCCCGCAAGCCGGCGGATGCCGCGCTGATGACGCAGTCGGCGCGCGTGCTCCGGGGCGCGGGGTACGCGGCGTTCGACGGCGCTCCACCCGCGCAGGCGGCCCACGCCGCGATCGCCTCCACCTATGCCCACGTCACCGCCCCGCTGCGGCGGCTGGCCGACCGCTTCGCCAACGAGATCGTGCTCGCCGCCTGTGCCGGGCGCCGCCCACCGCCGTGGGTGCTCGACGCGCTCGCCGAGCTGCCCGACCTCATGAACAGCGCCAACCGCCACGACCGCTCCCTCGAGCGGGCCGTCGTCGACTTCATGGAAGCGGCGGTGCTCGCCCACCGGGTGGGCGAGGTGTTCGAGGCAGTGGTCACGAGCGTGGGCAAGGGGCCGACGAACGTGCAGTTGCGGGAGCCTGCCGTGCTGGCGTCGGTGGACGCGGGCGGCCTCGAGCCTGGTTCCGAGGTGCGCCTGCACCTCGATTCGGTGGATCTGGCGGCCCGGACGGTGACCTTCTCGGTCAGCGGCACGCGTCCATGACCGACCAGCCGTCCGCCGCGATGCGCGTGACGCTCGTGTCCCATGCCTCGGTCGTCATCGACACGGGGAGCGTGCGGATCTGGACCGATCCTTGGCTCTTCGGGAAGGCGTTCAACGACTCGTGGTCGCTGCTCGTCCCCGCGGCCTGGTCGGACGACTGCTACGAGACCATCGACTACCTCTGGATCTCTCACGAGCACGCCGACCACTTCCACGTCCCCACCCTCCGGTCGATGCCACAGCACCTCAAGGAACGCGTGACGGTGCTCTTCCGCGAAGGAGACGCCGAGAAGATGATCGGCGCCTTCCGAGACCTGGGGTTCGCCCGGGTCGAGACCATTCCCCACCGGGGTCGGATCTCGCTTCCCGGTGGTGCCGAGGCCTACAGCTACGAGGTCGGCCAGATGGACTCGTGCCTCGGGGTGATCCGAGGCCAGGAGGTGCTGTTGAACGTTAACGACGCCGAGCTGAGCGATGTCGACTGCCGTCTGATCAGGTCGGACCTGGGCCCCTGCCAGACGGTGCTCAACCAGTTCTCGATCGCGGGCTACGGCGGCGACCCCGACCGGGCGACGTGTCTGAAGAACCAGGCGAATGGGGTGTTGGCGTCGGTCGTGCACGACCACGTGGCCCTCGACGCGGACGTCACCATTCCCTTCGCGAGCTTCATGTACTTCAGCGTCGAGGACAACCGGTTCATGAACGACTACGTGAACCGACCGCGAGACGTCGAGGCGGCACTGCGGGAACGGGGCCTCGGCTCGGCGGTCCTCGCTCCTGGCGACACCTACCTGGTCGGAAGCGACCACGATTCGGCGGCGGCGCTCGACCACTACGACCGGGTCTACGACGGTCTGCCGCTCCTGGCGTACGACCCGGTCGAGTCGGTTCCGCTCGGCGAGGTCGAGGCGGCCTTCCGTTCGCGGCGTGCCCAGCTGAGCGAGATCTTCCCCGCGCTCGTCCTCCGGGGGCTGGGCGCCATCACGGCGTCGATCCCCGACCTCGGCGTGGTGGTGCGCTTCTCGTTCTTCCGAGGGTCGTTCGAACGCATCGGTGACACGGCGGAGCCCGACATCGTCGTCAATTCGCAACCCCTGGCCTTTGCGTTCCGCTATCCATACGGGGTGCAGACCCTCGGTGTGTCGGCGCGGGTCACGGTGCGTGAGGGCGACCGTCGCTGGCTTCGCCACCGCATGGCGTTCGCGCTGGCGAACACGGGCTTGAGCCTGAAGCTGCGGCGGCTGGCGGGCCGGTCGAACCGCCGCCTCGTCCGGCCGCGCCTGCGGGGCGGCTTCGGGCAGCTCCGCCATTTCCTGCGGCGGACGCTGCCGGGCGGGTCGCGATGAGCGCGAGCTGGTGGCGCCGGCGCACAAGACGGCTCCTGGTGAACCCTTCGTTGCACCGGCTGATGCCCGCGCGGGCCCGTCGGTCGGCCAACGCGGTGGTGTCGTTGGCGGCGACGTCGGCGTGGCTGGCCGAGGCAGGGCCGATGACGATCTGGCCAGACCGGAAGCAGCTGTACGCGGCGGTGCTCGACGCCGAGCAGCACGACGAGCCGTTGGACTACCTCGAGTTCGGGGTCTCCCGCGGCGCGTCGATCCGGTGGTGGAGCGATGCCCTCGTCCACCCCGACACGGCGCTGGTCGGGTTCGACACGTTCGAAGGACTGCCCGAGCGCTGGGGCAGCGTGGCCAGTGGCACCTACACGGCGGACGGCAAGGTGCCCGACCTGGACGATGCCCGCGCCACCTTCGTCGTGGGGCTCTTCCAGGAGACGTTGCCCGGGTGGCTCGCGCAGGCCGAGCTCGCCCGTCGGGTGATCGTGCACCTCGACGCCGACCTGTACTCGTCGACGCTGTTCGTGTTGACGTCGCTGGCACCGCACCTGAAGCCGGGCGACGTGCTGGTCTTCGACGAGTTCGGGTCGGTCCGCAACGCGGCCGACGAGTTCCGGGCGTTCGCCGACTTCACCGCGGCCTACCGGTGGCGCTACGCGCCGATCGGCGCCACCACCGCCTACAAGCAGGTCGCGCTGCGGCTCTGCTGAGCGCGAGGGTCCGCGGTGGGCGATGGGTCATCAGTCGTTGAGGATCGCCAACACCCGCTCGGCGAGCTCGGGGCGGCAGATGAGCAGGTCGGGCAGGTAGGGGTCGGGCTCGTTGTAGACGAGCGGGGTGCCGTCGAGGCGAGACGTGTGGAGCCCGGCCGCGGCGGCGACCGCGGCAGGGGCGCACGAGTCCCACTCGTACTGCCCGCCCGAGTGGGCGTAGACGTCGACCGTGCCCACGACGACGGCCATGGCCTTGGCCCCCGCGGAGCCCATCTCGACGAGTCGGCCTTCGAGTGCCACTGCCAGCCGCTCGGCGGCGGCGGGGGGACGGGTGCGGCTGACGACCAGCCGGGTCGGCCCGTCGTCGCGAGGGGCGAGCGGGGGGGGATGGGCGGTGCTGAGGGTGAGGCCCTGTGCGGGCAGCGCCACGGCACCGGCGACCGGCTCGCCTCGCTCGACGAGGGCGACGTGGACGGCCCAGTCGGTGCGCGGCGGCTCGCCGAACTCGCGGGTGCCGTCCAGGGGGTCGACGATCCAGACACGGTCGGCCGACAATCGCACAGGGTCGTCCTTGCCCTCCTCGGAGAGGACGGCATCGTGGGGCGCGGCCGCCCCCAGGGCCCCCATGATGTGGCGATGGGCGGCCTGGTCCGCCTCGTCCTTCAGGCGTCTCGGCGATGCGCCCTCGGCGGTGAGCCGTGCGCGCAGGTCGAGGAGGAGCTCGCCCGTCTCGGTGGCGACGTGGTGGGCGAGCGCATGGTCGGCAGCGGTGGCGGGCATCAGAGGGCGGACATCGGCAGGGTGACTTCCGAGGGGGCAGAGAATCCCAACCGCACTGGTCGGGAATTGACCCCCTCAGATTAGGCTGTCGCTCCGAATGTCCTACGAGCTCTCCCATCTGCGCGCCCTCGAAGCCGAGTCGATCCACATCATGCGTGAGGTCGGCGCCGAGTTCGAGCGACCCGTCCTGCTGTTCTCGGGCGGCAAGGACTCGATCGTCATGCTCCGCCTGGCCGAGAAGGCGTTCTGGCCCTGCCCGCTCCCGTTTCCGGTGATGCACGTCGACACCGGGCACAACTTCGATGAGGTCCTCGAGTTCCGCGACCGGCGGGCATCCGAGCTGGGGGCGCGGCTCGTCGTGGCCTCGGTGCAGGAGTCGATCGACACCGGCCGGGTGGCCGAGGAGACCGGGCCCCGAGCCTCACGCAACCGGCTCCAGACCACCACGCTGCTCGACGCCATGGCCACCCACGAGTTCGATGCGGCGTTCGGCGGCGCCCGCCGTGACGAGGAGAAGGCCCGGGCCAAGGAGCGGGTGTTCTCGTTCCGTGACGACTTCGGGCAGTGGGACCCGAAGAACCAGCGGCCCGAGCTGTGGAGCCTCTACAACGGCCGTCACCGCAAGGGCGAGCACATCCGGGTGTTCCCCCTGTCCAACTGGACCGAGCTCGACATCTGGCAGTACATCGCCGCCGAGGGCATCGAGATCCCGTCGATCTACTACGCCCACCGGCGTGAGGTGTTCCGCCGCGACGGCATGCTGCTCGCGGTGGGCCCCTACGTGACGCTCGGCGACGACGAGGAGGCCTTCGAGATGGTGGTTCGGTATCGCACCGTGGGCGACGCCTCGTGCACGGGCGCGGTCGAGTCGAGCGCCGACACCATCGACAAGGTGATCGCCGAGGTGGCCGCCACCCGCATCACCGAGCGGGGCGCCACCCGGGCCGATGACCGGGTGTCCGAGGCGGCCATGGAAGACCGCAAGCGCGAGGGGTACTTCTAGTGGAGCTCCTCCGGCTGGCGACCGCGGGCTCGGTCGACGACGGCAAGTCCACCCTGATCGGTCGGCTGCTCTACGACTCGAAGGCCATCTTCGAGGACCAACTCGAGGCCGTCGAGCGCACGAGCCGGCAACGCGGGGACGACTACGTCGACCTCGCGCTGCTCACGGACGGTCTGCGCGCCGAACGTGAGCAGGGGATCACCATCGACGTCGCCTACCGCTACTTCGCGACCCCGCGCCGCAAGTTCATCATCGCCGACACACCGGGCCACCTCCAGTACACGCGCAACATGGTCACGGGTGCTTCCACCGCCAACCTCGCCCTGGTGCTCATCGATGCCCGCAAGGGCATCCTCGAGCAGTCACGCCGCCACGCCTTCATCGCGTCGCTCCTGCGCATCCCGCATCTCGTGCTCTGTGTCAACAAGATGGACCTCGTCGGCTACGACCAGGGCGTCTTCGACGCCATCAAGGACGAGTTCCGCGACTTCGCCGCCCGCCTCGACGTGGGTGACCTCACCTTCATCCCCATCTCGGCGCTCAACGGCGACAACGTGGTCGAGCGCTCGGCCAACATGCCCTGGTACGAGGGCACGTCGCTCCTCCATCACCTCGAAGAGGTGCACATCGCGTCCGACCGCAACCTGATCGACGTGCGGTTCCCCGTGCAGTACGTGCTTCGCCCGAAAAGCGACGAGTTCCACGACTACCGCGGCTACGCCGGCACGCTCGCCGGCGGTGTGCTGAAGCCGGGTGACGAGGTGGTCGCACTTCCATCGGGCTTCGCGTCGAAGGTCGCCCGCATCGACACCTTCGACGGGCCGGTGGACGAGGCCTTCAGCCCCATGGCGGTGTCGGTGCTGCTCGAGGACGACATCGACATCTCGCGCGGCGACATGATCTGCCGCCCGCACAACCGGCCCGACGTCGGCCAGGACATCGACGCGATGGTGTGCTGGATGTCCGAGTCCTCGATCCTGGCGCCCGGGGCGAAGCTCGCGCTCAAGCACACCACCCGCTCGGTGCGGGCGTTGGTGAAGGCGCTGCCCTACCGGCTCGACGTCAACACGTTGCACCGTGACGAGGAGGCGGTCGAGCTCACGCTCAACGAGATCGGGCGCGTGAGCCTCCGGACCACCGCCCCGCTCTTCTTCGACGAGTACCGGCGCAACCGCACCACCGGGAGCTTCGTGCTGATCGACGAGGCCACGAACGAGACCGTGGGCGCGGGCATGATCCTGGGTCCGACGACCTAACCTCCGGCCATGGTCAGCGAGAACGTCGTGTGGCACGACTCGGACCTGCCGCGGCGCGATCGCTGGGAGGCCCTCGGCGTGACCGGCGTCACCGTCTGGCTCACCGGGCTGTCGGGGTCGGGGAAGTCGACGGTGGCGGCGGCCGTCGAGCGCCGCCTGCTCGAGGCCGGTGTCCCGGCCTACCTGCTCGACGGCGACAACCTGCGTCACGGCCTGAACGGCGATCTCGGCTTCGGCGCCGCCGAGCGGAGCGAGAACGTGCGCCGGGTCGGCGAGGTCGCCCGGCTCTTCGCCGACGCTGGCGTCGTGACGCTGGTACCCCTGATCAGCCCCTACCGCGCCGACCGCGAGCGGGCCCGGGCTGCACACGATGCCGCGGGACTGCGGTTCGTGGAGGTGTTCGTGAACACACCCATCGATGAGTGCGAGCGACGTGACCCCAAGGGCCTCTACGCCAAGGCGCGGGCGGGCGAGATCCTCGGGTTCACGGGCATCGACGACCCCTACGAGCCACCCACCAGCCCGGATCTCGAGCTCACCCCCGCCCTGGCCACGGTCGAGGACTGCGCCCGGGCCGTACTCGACCTCATCGCCCACGGGGCGTGAGCGCTCCCGGGCCTCGACACGTCGGTGCGCTGCTGTTGGCGGTGGCCGCGGTGGCCGCCTTTGCGCTCGCCGGGTGCAGCAGTGGTTCGGACGGGGCCGACACCGGCGCCCGGGCCGCGACCACGACGACGGTCACCACCGTCCCGATCGCCACCGCGGCCCAGTTGGCCGAGGTCGACCTCACCCCGGGCCTACTGACGGCGAACGACTTCCCGTCGCCCGACGAGGTCGAGCCCATCCTGCTCGGGGGCGACTTCAGCGCCGTCAGCGAGGGCCAGCGCATCCAGATCTGCGGGCAGGACATCCGTGCGCAACTGGGGCCCACCATCGGCCGGATCTCGCAGTTCCGGGTCGACCGCTACGCGGTCACGCAGACGGTGACCGCCATGCCAGACCCCGAGGCCACCGTGCTCGGTCAGCGCTTCGGCGCTCTGGCCGGCTCGTGCACGACACCCTGGGCCCAGCCCGACCCCAACGGCGGCCTGGTGACACGAAGGGTGCTGGGCGGGCTCCCGATCCCCGATCTCGGTACGAACGCGGCGGCAATCCTGGTGCGCGGGCGCAACGAACTGGGACGCGACGACACCGTGCTGCTGGTGGCGATCAACGGCCCCTACGTATCGAGCCTGGCCGTCACCGGCCCGGTGGGCGACAGGTTCCCGATCGTCAGGCCGTTGGAGCTCGCGCTGGCCGAGCGTCTGCGGGCGTTGCCGCGGCCCGGCGCGGGTTCGTAGCCGACGACACCTCGGGCTCGCCATGGGGGTTGCCCGCCTCGTCGTAGCAGTCGGCGTGGAAGTGCTCGACCCGGCTCCAGGCGCCCTTCACGTACACGTTGCAGATCACCTGTTGCAGGCGGACCTTCGCCTTGAACTTGATCTGCTGCCCGCACCACACGCAGCTCACCGAGCTGCCCGCTTCGATGCCGCGAACCACGGCCCGACTCGTCCACCGCTTCGTCGGCTTGGCTCGTCGGTTGGTGCCCCGGCTCCGGGTCGAGGTGGACGTGGTGGCTCGGGGCTTGGCGGCCGTCTTCGTTGCCATGGCCCCTCCTGTCGGCCGTTGTGGTCGACTGATGAGCGAGTGACGTGTTCCGATGGGGGGTGAGCGGTCGTTGCTCACCCCGCGTCCGAGCCGCCCCCTCCTGCGGCAAGCCGCGCCAGTCGAGTGGGTAGGTCACGGGTTCGATCCTCCCGGGTACCCGCAGGCGTGCCTGAAGGCGACGAAGCGCCCCGGCCAGGCAGTCGAGGTCCTCGGTGGACCACGATGGCGCCCTCGTCCAGATCCTCGGCCTCGGGACCTTGACATCGGCTGCTCGGTGGGGTCGGCGACGGCTGCCGGCCTTCGTCAGCTGCGGACGAGGGGCTTGTACTTGATGCGGTGTGGCTGGTCGGCCTCGGCGCCCAGCTCCTTCTTGCGGAACGCCTCGTATTCGGTGAAGTTGCCCTCGAACCAGCGCACCTGTGAGTTGCCCTCGAAGGCCAGCACGTGGGTGGCCACCCGATCGAGGAACCACCGGTCGTGGCTGATGATCACCGCACAGCCGGCGAAGGACTCGAGCCCGCCCTCGAGGGCGCGCAGGGTGTCGACGTCGAGGTCGTTGGTGGGCTCGTCGAGCAGCAGCACGTTGCCGCCGTCCTTCAGCACCTTGGCCAGGTGCACCCGGTTGCGCTCACCGCCGGACAGGTCGCCGACCTTCTTCTGCTGATCGGACCCCTTGAAGTTGAACGACGCCACGTAGGCCCTGCCGTGCACCTCGCGGCCCCCGATCACCAGCTCGTCGACCCCGCCCGTGATCTCCTCGTAGACCGAGGCCGAGGCGTCGAGCGTGTCACGCGACTGGTCGACATAGGCGAGGTCGACCGTCGGGCCGATGCGCAGCGTGCCGTCGTCCGGCGCGGTGGCCCCCGCAGCGTCACCTTCGGCCTCGGCCACGATCATGCGGAACAGGGTGGTCTTGCCCGCGCCGTTGGCGCCGATCACGCCGACGATGCCGGCGGGCGGCAGCGAGAACGACAGGTCCTCGATCAGCAGGCGGTCGCCGAAGCCCTTGGCGAGATGGTCGGCCTCGATCACGAGGTCACCCAGGCGCGGGCCGGACGGGATGGTGATCTCGAGCTCGCTCACCCGACCGTCGGCCGCCTTGGCCTCGGCCAGGAGCCGCTCGTAGGCCGCGAGGCGGGCCTTGCCCTTCGACTGGCGGGCCTTGGGCGACATGCGCACCCACTCGAGCTCGCGCTCGAGGGTGCGGCTGCGGGCCGAGTCGGCCTTGTCCTCGCGGGCCATGCGGTCGCGGCTCTGCTCGAGCCACGAGCTGTAGTTGCCCTCGAAGGGCATGCCCCTGCCGCGGTCGAGCTCGAGGATCCAGCCGGCCACGTTGTCGAGGAAGTACCGGTCGTGGGTGATGGCCACGACGGTTCCCTCGTAGACCTTGAGGGTGTGCTCGAGCCAGGCCACCGATTCGGCGTCGAGGTGGTTGGTGGGCTCGTCGAGCAGGAGGAGGTCGGGTCGGGAGAGCAGGAGGCGACACAGCGCCACCCGGCGGCGCTCGCCGCCCGAGAGGGTGCCGACCTCGGCGTCACCGGGCGGGAGGCGCAGCGCGTCCATGGCGATCTCGATGGTGCGCTGGAGGTCCCAGGCGCCGGCGGCCTCGATCTTGGCCTCGAGGTCGGCCTGCTCCGCGCCCAGCTTCTCGTAGTCCGCGTCGGGATCGGCCCAGCCGGCGAGCACCTTGTCGTACCGGGTGAGCAGCGTGGCGGTCTCGCCCACGCCGTCCATGACGTTGCCCTGCACGTCCTTCGACTCGTCGAGGTGCGGTTCTTGTTCGAGCATGCCGACGGTGAAGCCCTGGGTGAGTTTGGCGTCGCCGGTGAAGTCGTCATCGAGGCCCGCCATGATGCGCAGCAACGACGACTTGCCCGAGCCGTTGGGCCCGATGACGCCGATCTTGGCGCCCGGGTAGAACGCGAGGGTGATGTCCTTCAGCACGTCGCGGTCGGGTGGGTAGAAGCGCCCGACCTTGCGCATGGTGAAGATGAACTGGGCTTGAGACGCAGACATGGCCTCCCTGTCTATCGCGAGAGGGGCGAAGCCCCTCGCCCCTCAGAACGGGTTCGCGACCGAGCGGGTGGCGACGGTTCCCGACTGGTCCGTCGGCCCCTCATCGGGCGGTTCTGGAAACCGAACCGGGGGAACGACCCGCTCAGCCGGGGCGTCGCCCCGTCAGCGCTTGCGGGCGACGCGCTGTGACAGCTTCTTGGCGGCCTCGGCGAGGCCGCCCTTCTTCTTCTTGGTCGGTGCATCCTGCACGCCGTCGCCCCGTGGTTCCTTCGGCAGGGGGGCGGCCGCCGATTTCGGCGCCCCCTTCGTGGCCTTTCGGGTGGCGGACCGTCGTGCCGATGCCGCCTCGGCGGTCTCTTCCTCGGGCGACGGGGGCGCGGGCGTGTCGGGCAGGCCCGGCAGGATCAGGTCGATGCCGCGCCGGGGGGTCTCGAACGACAGGACGACGAAGTCGCGCACCTCGCCGCGCTCGACCACATCGCGGGCGCTGCGCGGTGGCGGGTCGCCGAGCGATTTGAGCGACAGGTAGCAGCGGGCGCCGCCGGCGAGCACGTAGGCGCCGTGCGACGAGAACCGCTCGACCTCGCCCGACACGGTGCTGCCCACCGGGTGGTTCGCCACGAACTCGATGAAGGGCAGCGGATCGTTGGTCTTGTTCACGCTGACGCGCTTGGCGGGCGTCTCTGCCGGCGGCTTCTGGTCTGGCGCCCGCGTCGACGGGGAGCGACCACCACCTCTGCTGGAGGCCCCCGATCGTCCGTCGGCCTTCTTGGCCGACTCGGCTGCCGGCTGGGGGGCGTCGTCACGCGACCCGCCACTGCCGCTCCCCCTGCCGCGGCCCCCCCGGCTCCGCCGCTGCGTGGACGCCGGTGACTCGGCGCCCGGCTCCGAGCGCTTGCGGGCCTCTCGCACCGACCGTTGGCTGGTGGCGCCGCGCACGGGGGAGCGGTAGAGGAACACCCACCCGACGTCGGGGACGGGCTTGCCGCCCATGAGGCGACCCTCGTCGAACAGCCACGTGTGGGTGCCGTGGAACTCCTGGAACGAGTCGTTGGACAACACGACCGCGCCGGCGCGCTCGGCGATCTCGAGCACGAAGGCGTCGCCTCGACCGATCGCGCCCGCGGGCGGTGTGACCATCTCGTTGTTGGCGATGGCCTCGTCGAACGCGGCGCGCTCTGACGGGTCGATGCGATGCCCGAAGGTGGCGTCGCAGACGACCGTCAGCTTGTCGTGCGGGTGTTCGCTGAGGAACGCCCGCACGGCTTCGTCGAGTTGATTCAGACTGGGAGTGGAGCGGCCTTCGGTGGCGATGTTCGAGCCGTCGACCACGACGTGAGTCGATGCCATGACCGCCCAAGTCAACCACCTCAGCGCGCGATCTCCGCGCTTTTGGCTCTTCGCGGTCGCTCATCGCTGCCGTCAGGGCTCGCTCGCCCCTCGCTCACCGACCTCACGCCCCACGTCCCCGCCCTACCCTGGGGCCGTGCTTCCCGCCCCAGAGTTGCTCGCTCCCGAGGTCACCGATCTCCTTCAGCACCTGATCCGCAACGAGTGCGTCAACGACGGGCAGGTCACTTCCGGCCAGGAGGTACGCAGCGCGGATGTGATCGAGACCTACCTCGAAGGCCCCGGCCTCGACCTCGAACGCTACGAGTCCGCGCCAGGTCGAACCAGCCTGGTGGGTCGCATCGAGGGCACCGACCCCGAGGCGCCGACGCTCCTGCTCATGGGCCACACCGACGTGGTTCCGGTGACGCCGTCGGGATGGAGCCGCGACCCCTTCGGGGGCGAATTGGTCGACGGCGAGGTATGGGGGCGGGGCGCGGTCGACATGTTGAACCTCACCGCGTCGATGGCCACCGCCTTCAAGTACCTCGCCCGCGACGGCTTCCGGCCCAAGGGCACGCTCGTCTACCTGGCGGTGGCCGACGAGGAGGCGGACGGGTCCTACGGTGCCGCCCATCTGCTCGACCATGAGCTCGACGCGGTGCAGGCCGACTACGTGATCACCGAGTCGGGCGGCATCCCCATCCCCTCGCCCACAGGCCTCAAGCTGCCGGTGATCGTGGGCGAGAAGGGCCTCCACGGCGTCCGGCTGAAGGTCACCGGCACGCCGGGGCACGGCTCCCAGCCGTTCAAGACCGACAATGCACTCGTAACGGCGGCCGAGGTGGTCTGCCGCATCGCCGAGTACGAGCCCGCCACGCAGATCCATGACATCTGGCGGGCCTTCCTCGAGGGCATGGACTACCCCGACGAGCTGGTGGCGCCGCTACTCGACCCCGATCGGCTGCTGGGCGCGCTCGACCTGCTGCCCCTCGGCATGGCCCGCCAGTTCCACGCCTGCACCCACACCACCATGGCGCCCACGGTGATGCACGGCGGCACCAAGATCAACGTGATCCCCGATGAGGTCGAGCTCGAGGTGGACATCCGGACGCTGCCCGGACAGCGCACCGCCGACATCCTGGCCATGCTCGACGACGCGCTCGGTGATCTGTCCGACCGCGTCGAGGTGACGGTCACCAGCGACGATCCGTCGTCGGCCTCGGCCATCGAGACGCCCCTGTGGGACAGCCTCTCCCGGCTCACCCCCCGTTGGTATGCCGAGAGCGCCCTGGTGCCGTTCATGACGGTGGGGGCCACCGACGGGCGCTTCTTCCGCCGTCGGGGTGTGCCCGCCTACGGGTTCGGCCTGTTCAGCGAGCGCCTCACCATCGAGGACTTCGCCACCATGTTCCACGGCAACGACGAACGCGTCGACGTGGAGTCGCTCCACCTCTCCACCGAGCTCTGGGACGCCGTGGCCCGCGACCTGCTGAGCTGAGCCCGGGCTTGCCGCCCGAGCGGTCTACCGCGCCAGGTCTGCGAGGTCTTCGACGATGTCGGCGCGGCGTTGGAGGAGGGCGTCGATGTCGCCCGCCGACTGCGGCCGGCCGAGGTAGAAGCCCTGGGCGAGGCCACAGGAAAGAACCCCGAGCACGCCGAGCTGCTCGGCGGTCTCGACGCCCTCGGCGACGGTCGTGAGGGCCATCGTGTCCGCCAGGGCGATGATGCTGCGGACCACGCCGACGTCGCCCCGATCGGTGAGGTCGGCCACGAAGGCCCGGTCGATCTTGACCGAGGTGATGGGGAAGTGCTTGAGGTAGGAGAGCGACGAGTAGCCCGTCCCGAAGTCGTCGATCGCGATGCCGACCCCCATGACTCGGAGCGCCTCGAAGATCGGCTCCACGCGGGCCGGATCGATGAGCACCGACTCGGTGATCTCCAGGGTGAGTCGCTCGGGTGCCAGCCCGGCGGCCCCGAGGGCCCCACGGACGTCATCGAGGAACCCGGGCTCGCGAAGCTGGACGGGGGACACGTTGACGCTCATCGACAGGGGGCGGGCCGCGTCGTGGTTCCACTCGGCGGCCTGACGGCACGCGGTCTCGAGCACCCAGCAGCCCAGGTCGACGATCATGCCGGTGCGTTCCGCGGTGGGGATGAACTCGAGTGGCGGGACCTCACCGCGCACGGGGTGGTCCCATCGGACCAGCGCCTCGAAGCCGCTGATCGCCTGGTCGGCGACATCGAGGATGGGCTGGTAGGCGAGGCGGAACTGGTCGTCCTCCAGGGCCTTCGGGAGCTCGACCTTCATCGCCAGGAGCTCGGCGGCGTCGGCGCGGAGCGAGTCGTCGAACACCGCGACCCGTCCCTTGCCGAGCGCCTTGGCCCGGTACATGGCGGTGTCGGCATCCCGCATCAGCGATTCGACGGTGGTGCCGGTCGACCCGAAGGCGACCCCGACGCTCGCGGGCACCCCGATGTCGAGGTCGACGATCGAGATCGGGAGTCGCAGCACCTCGGTGATGCGATCGGCGAGATCCTCGGCCAGTGCCTCGTCCGCCATGTCCTCGATGAGGACGGCGAACTCGTCGCCGCCGAGTCGGGCGACGGTGTCGCCGGGGCGCACGCAGGCCTGCAGGCGCTGGGCCACCCCGGCGAGCAGCTCGTCACCGGCACCGTGGCCCATCCCGTCGTTCACGGCCTTGAAGTCATCGAGATCGATGAAGAGGACGGCGACGCCGGCGGTGGGGTCGCGTCGGAACCGTTCGAGGGCGTGGGAGACACGGTCGACGAAGAGCGAGCGGTTCGCCAGGCCCGTGAGCTCGTCGCGGAACGCCTGTCGTTCGAGCTGCGCCTCGAGTTGGCGCCGCAGGGTGACGTCGCGCAGGGTGACGACGATCGCCCCGACCGCGTGGTCGTCGAGGAGGTTGACGATCGTGCCCTCGCAGGTCAGGAGCCCTCCGTCTTCACGGCGGGCGATGGTCTCGACCGGCACGGCCGTTCCGAGCGGCATGGCGAGGGTGTTCCGGAGCTGTCCCGCCAGGCCCGAGCCGTCCCCCTCCGGGAACCAGGTGGCCATCGCCAGGCCCACGCAGGCTGCCGGGTCGCGGCCGGTGAGGCCCTCGAACGCCGTGCTGGCGTAGGTGACCGATGACTCGGCATCGAGAAGCACGATGGCATCCGTCGAGTGGTGGATCACCTCGGAGAGGCGGCTCTGGCTGCGTGCCTGCTCGACCCGACGGGCCCTTCCCAGCAGCCCCCACAGGCGGGTCGCCACGAGGACCGAGACCGCGCCGGCAACGGCGATGGCGATGGTCGGGGTGGTGAGCGCCACCTCGCCCACCTCGACGGCGAGCACGACCAGGGGGACGGCCAGGGCCCCGAGGACCGCGGCGAGGCGCCCTCGACCGAGTCCTTGATCGGACTCCTGCGGGGGCCCGCAGGCGCCGACCGGTGGTCGATCGACGGCGACGGCTGCGCCGGCGATGAACAGGTAGCCGACGAGCCAGGCCAGGTCGACCAGGCCGCCATCGCTGTAGGTGCCGTGCAGGTCCATCCAGGAGAACCCCAGGTCGGCGGCCAGCGTGCACACGATCCCGATGGTGAAGAGCGACCCCGTTCTCGTGCGGGCACTTCGGAGAAGTATCAGGCGAAGCGCGAAGCCGAGCACGAGAAGGTCGGCGAGGGGGTACGCGAGGGTCGTGGCCAGGTACAGGCCCGAGAGGGATGCGTCGCTCGCGTACGGTGCCATGAGGGTCTTCCACACGACCAGCCCGGCGGCGAGCGTCAGGCTGCCGGCATCGATCCACGCAGCGCGGTCGACCTCACCCGAGACCCGTCGGCCCAGAGCCGACGCCGCGAAGGCGAGCGGGACGTAGCTGGCGAGGAAGACCAGGTCGGCTGCGGAGGGATACGGATCGATGCCGAGCTGCTCGTAGGTCCACCAGGCCAGCTCGCCGACGAGGAAGCCCGTCATGGCCAGGCTGCTCCAGAACCAGGGACGTCGCTCGGCGACGGGGGCCCGGCGGAAGCCACTGACCGACGCGAGCACCGCGACGAGCACGACGCCGTCGTAGAGCACCAACTGGCTCACCGGGGACACGGGAAGGATCACGTAGAGCACGGATGCGCCCAGCGCGAGTGCCATCCAGATCGGCCACCGGCCCGCGAGCGGGATCGCGCGGCGGCGTCTGCCGAGATCTCTCACGCACTCCATTCGGCACGGGAGCCGGGGGACTTGACGACTTTCGTCGCCCGCGTGCCCCGGCGGCCGCCCTCCGCGTCAGCCGAACGGTGCGAACGCGGCGGTGAGGATGGCGGCTTGCTCCTGTTGGTGCACGGCGTGGCTGCCGGTGGCCGGGCTGCCCGACTCGGCTCGGCTCACGCGGTGGATCTGATGGGTGTCGCCGTGGGCTTCGTAGAGTCGGCCCTTCACCGAGTTCCAGGCCCCCATGTTCTCGGGCTCCTCCTGGAGCCAGACGAGCTCGTGCGCGTTGGGGTAGCGCGCGAGCACGGTGGCGACCTGCTCGAAGGGCCAGGGGTAGAGCTGCTCGACCCGCGCCACGGCCGCTTCGGCGCCGATCTCGTCGCGCGCGGCCAGGGCGTCGTACGAGACCTTGCCCGATGCGAGCACCACCCGGGTCACCGATCCCGGATCGGCCACGCCGGCGTCGTCGATGACCTCCTGGAACGTGCCGGACGTGAGCTCGTCCACCCGCGATCGGGCCGACCTGGCACGCAGCAGCGACTTGGGGGTGAAGATCACGAGCGGCTTGCGCACGCCCCGCTTCATCTGTCGTCGAAGCAGATGGAAGTACTGGGCCGCGGTCGAGGCGTTGCAGACCTGGATGTTGTCCTCGGCGCACAGGGTGAGGAACCGCTCGATGCGCGCCGACGAGTGTTCGGGGCCCTGGCCCTCGTAGCCGTGGGGGAGGAGGAGCACGAGACCGGAGGTCTGCTCCCACTTGTCCTCGGCGGCCACCAGGTACTGGTCGAGGATGATCTGGGCGCCGTTGACGAAGTCGCCGAACTGGCCCTCCCAGCAGACGAGCGCGTCCTTGTGCGCCACCGAATAGCCGTACTCGAACCCGACCGCGGCGTATTCGGACAGGAGCGAGTCGTAGATGAAGCACTTGCCCTGATCTGCCGACAGGTGGGCGAGTGGTGTGTGCTCGGCGCCGTTCTCGTAGTCCACGAGGGTGGAATGCCGATGCGAGAACGTGCCGCGTCGGGTGTCCTGTCCGGCGAGCCGCAGCGGGGTGCCCTCGAGCAGCAGCGACCCGAAGGCCATGGCCTCGCCGAAGCCCCAGTCGACCTCGCCCTCGAGGAACGTCTTGTGGCGGGTCTCGAACTGCTTTGCCAGCTTGGGGTGCATGGTGAACCCCTCGGGCACGGCCATCAGCGCACGCATCACCCGGTCGACCGTCTCGCGACTGATCGCGGTGGCGGTGTGGGGCAGCACACCGACCGCCGGCGGAGGGGGGAGCGCGACGACATCGTCGGGCGGAGCGGTCTCACGGGTGTGGTCGAGGGCCTGCTGGAGCTTGGCGTGGAAGTCGTCGAGCGCCTGTTCGCACTCGGCCAGGGTGATGTCCCCCCGCTTCACCAGCGACTCCGTGTAGAGCTTGCGAACCGACCGACGAGCCTCGATGCGCCTGTACATGAGCGGTTGGGTGTAGCTCGGGTCGTCGCCCTCGTTGTGGCCGTGGCGGCGGTAGCAGATCATGTCGACCACCACGTCCTTGTGGAACTGCTGGCGGTAGGCGAAGGCCAGGCGGGCGACCCGCACGCAGGCTTCGGGGTCGTCGCCGTTCACGTGGAAGATGGGCGCCTGCACCATCTTGGCGATGTCGGTGCAGTACTCGGACGACCGGGCCGACTCGGGCGAGGTGGTGAACCCCAGCTGGTTGTTGATGATCAGGTGGATGGTGCCACCCACCCGGTAGCCCTTGATCTGTGAGCAGTTGAGGGTCTCGGCCACGACGCCCTGGCCGGCGAAGGCGGCGTCGCCGTGCAGCAGGACGGGCAGGATCGTGAAGCTGTCGGGTCGGTCGATGAGGTCCTGCTTGGCTCGGGTCATGCCCTCGACCACCGGGTCGACGGTCTCGAGGTGCGACGGGTTGGCGGCGAGCTCGAGCGGGATCTCGTTGCCGGCGCGGCTGACGAACGTGCCCGACTGGCCCAGGTGGTACTTCACGTCGCCCGAGCCCTGGATGGTCTCGGGGTCGACGTTCCCCTCGAACTCCTTGAAGATCTGGTCGTAGCTCTTGCCCACGATGTTGGCGAGCACGTTCAGGCGGCCCCGATGGGACATGCCCATCACCGTGCCGTCGAGGCCGGCATCGGCGGCGCACTCGAGCACCGCGTCGACGAGCGGGATCGCGCTCTCGGCGCCCTCGATGCCGAAGCGCTTCTGGCCGATGTACTTCTGGCCGAGGAACTTCTCGAAGGCCTCGGCGGCGTTGAGCTTCTCGAGGATGTGGCGCTGGTCGTCGGTGGGCAGGTCGACGCTGACGCCCTCCACCTGCTCCTGCACCCAGTGCTTCTCCTCCGGCTCCTGGATGTGCATGTACTCGATGCCCACCGTGCGGCAGTAGGCGTCGCGCAGGACGTGGAGGATCTGTCCGAGTGCGAGCGTGTCGGTGCCGGCCAGGCCCTGGGTGAGGAACTCCCGGTCCAGGTCCCAGATCGTGAGGCCGTAGGTGGCCGGGTCGAGCTCCGCGTGCATGTGCGGCTCTTTCCAGGCCAACGGGTCGAGATCGGCGATGAGGTGGCCCCGCACCCGGTGCATGTTGATGATCGTGTTGACCTGCATCTGCTTCTCGAGCAGGGCCTGGTCCCGGTCGCGGGGGTTGATGTCTCGCCGCCACTGCACGGCCTCGTAGGGCACGCCGATCGAGCGGAACACGTCGACGTAGAAGTCGTCCTCGCCGAGCAGCAGCCCGTTGACCGCCTTGAGGAACAGGCCGGACTCGGCTCCCTGGATGATCCGATGGTCATAGGTGGAGGTGAGGGTGGCCACCTTGGAGACGCCGAGGTCGGCGAGGCTCTGGGGGTCGGCGGCCTGGTGGGCGGTGGGGTATTCGATGGACCCCACGCCCACGATGAGGCCCTGACCGGCCATGAGGCGGGGCACCGACTGCTTCGTGCCGATCGTGCCGGGGTTGGTGAGGGTGACCGTGGTGCCGGCGAAGTCGTCGGGGGTCAGCTTGTTGCTGCGAACCTTGCGGATGATCTCCTCGTAGGCGGCCAGGAAGCCCTTGAAGTCGAGGGTGTCGGCGTCGCGGATGCACGGCACGACCAGCGTGCGCGAGCCGTCGGCCTTCTCGACGTCCACGGCCAGACCGAGGCCGACGCGCTCGTGACGGATGACCGACGGCTTGCCGTCCTCGCCCGCGAGGTACGACGAGTTCATCACCGGCATTGTGTCGGCGATGGCGCGGACGACCGCGTAGCCGATCAGGTGGGTGAACGAGACCTTGCCGCCTCGGGTGCGGCCCAGGTAGCCGTTGATCACCTGACGGTTGACCTCGAGCAGACGGGCCGGCACCTCGCGGAAGCTGGTGGCGGTCGGGACGCCGAGACTGGCCTCCATGTTGGCGACGATGCGGGCGGCCGCGCCACGGATCGCCTGGGGCTCGGCGTGTGCGGGCGCGTCAGCCGTGGGTGCCCGGCCGTTCGAGCCCCGCCCCGCAGTGGTGGCCGGGGCGGACGGAACGGCGGGCGCTACGACGGGAGCGGCGGTGGCGACCGCCTCGGGGCCCGCCGGGCGGTAGTCGGCGAAGAACTCCTGCCAACTGGGGCTCACCGAGGACGGGTCGGCGCAGAACTGCTCGTAGATCTCGTCGACGAGCCATTCGTTCGGCCCCACGGTCGGTGATGCGGAGTCGTCGGCCACGGCCCGATCCTACCGGCGGGGCGCAACCCCCTCGGGGCCGTCGGTGGCCGCCTTCGGCGCGACCGCGCTCACCCGGTACGTTGCACGTGGTGCGCCTGGTCACCTGGAACGTCAACTCGCTGAAGGCCCGTCTGCCCCGGGTGGAGGAGTGGCTGGCGCAGGTGCGGCCCGACGTCGTCTGCCTGCAGGAGACGAAGATGGCCGACGCCGCCTTTCCCGCGCTGACCTTCCAGTCGCTGGGCTACGAAGCCGCCCACCACGGCGAGGGTCGCTGGAACGGTGTCGCCATCCTCAGTCGCGTCGGGCTCGACGAGGTGGACTACGGGTTCGGCGACGCATCGGTGGCGGAACGAACGCCCGAGGACGCGGAGCTCGACCGTGAGGCCCGCCTCGTGACCGCGACCTGCGGCGGTGTCCGCGTGTCGAGCGTCTACGTGCCGAACGGGCGCGAGGTCGGCGCCCCGCACTACGTCTACAAGCTGGCCTGGCTCGCCCGGCTCCGGCGCTACCTCACCGACTGCGGCGACCCCTCGGGGCTGACGGTGGTGTGTGGCGACTTCAACGTGGCCCCTGAAGACCGCGACGTGTACGACCCCGCCGAGTTCGAAGGGGCCACCCACGTGAGCGCGCCCGAGCGCGAAGCCCTGGCCGCGGTGGTGGATTGGGGTCTGGTCGACGTCTTCCGCGAGCGCTACGAGGCTGGGGGCCTCTACTCGTGGTGGGACTACCGCGCCGGCAACTTCCACAAGGGCAAAGGCATGAGGATCGACCTGATCCTGGCCAGCGTGCCGCTCGTCGAGCGCCTCGGTGCCGTGCTCATCGACCGCAACGCCCGGAAGGGCCAGTCGCCGTCCGACCACGCCCCGCTGCTCGCCGACTTCGAGGTGCCCTGATGTCCTCCGACCGGGCCGACCGCGCCGACCAGGCCCGCCGGCGCCGCCTCACCGATGCCTGGGACGAGGCCGGGGCCGACCTGCTCACCCCGAGGCACCACGAGATGCGTCGCCTGGCCGACGCGGTCCGCCTGGTCATCGCCCGGTTGGTGGCGACGGGTGCCCCCGAAGCGGCCCTCGCCGCCGCCGCCGATGCGCTCGAGGCGATCGCCCTCGAGTTCGACGACTACCCGCACGGCAGCATCTACGAGGGCTTCGCGGAGGCCGCCAACGCGGGCGGCAGCACCGCACCGGCCTTCTTCGACCACAGCCCCCTGATCGGCCGGGCCAACCCGCTCGCCCCTCCCATCGAGGTGTCGGTCGAGGACCAGCGGGTGATCGGCCGGGCCACGTTCGGCACCGCCTACGAGGGCCCACCCGGCTGCGTGCACGGCGGTTTCGTCGCCGCCTCCTTCGACGAGATCCTCGGCGCCGCCCAGTCGATGAGCGGTCTGCCCGCCATGACGGGCACACTCACCATTCGCTACCGCAAGCCCACGCCGCTGCACCGTGAGCTGCGGTTCGTGGGCGAACTGGTGAAGGTCGACGGGCGCAAGGTGCACGCCGCGGGTCAGGTGTACGCCGGTGAGGTGCTCACCGCCGAGGCCGAGGGCATCTTCGTCACCATCGACTTCGAGCGCTTCGCCGCCCTGGTCGAGGAGCGTGACGCCAACCCCTGATCGCCGGGAGCCCCGGCCGAGTGTCCTTGGTGGGCGTTCGCCACGCCGTGTTCTCAGGTGGCTGGGGCGCTGGCGTGGTCGGCCACGACGGCCAGCAGGGTGTCGCCGTAGCGGGTCGCCTTCACCGGCCCGACCCCTGGCAGGGCGAGGAGGGCTGCGATGTCGCGCGGACGGGTGGCGGCCACGGCCTCGAGGGTCTTGTCGGGGAAGACCACGTAGGCCGGGACGCTCGCGGCGCGCGCCGCATCGAGCCGCCAGGCCTTGAGGGCGTCGAGGACGGCGAGATCGCCGGGGGTGAGGGCGCGGTCACGCCGCGGCGCCGCGGATCGCTTGATCAGGCCGTCGCCGGCCTGGAGGCGGCGGCGCTCCTTGCGGACCTCGACGAGCCCGTCGACGGGCTCCTGGCCGGCCGCCATGGCGTCGAGGGTGTCGCGGAACACGGCGAGGTAGGGCGAGGGCCGGCGGTCGGCGACCCGGGTGCCGAAGGTGCGTTGGGTCGCCCACGAGCAGCGCAGCACCCGCTCGGCTCGGGTGAGGGCCACGTAGAACAGGCGGCGCTCCTCGGCCTCGGCCTCGGGCGAGCGAGCGTGCCCGATGGGCACCAGGCCGGCTTCGACGCCCGCCACATGGACGATCGGCCATTCGAGCCCCTTGGCGGCGTGGAAGGTGGCCACGTCGACGGCGTCGCCCGCGCCCGCTGCCTCTTCCGACCGGGCTGCGGCGTTGAGCCACGAGATGAAGCCGTTGGCGGTGGCCGACGAATCGAGGCCGAGGTAGTCGGCTCCCAGTTGCACGAGTGCGGCCAGGTTGGCCCTGCGCTCCTGTTCCCCCGCGCCGACGTCGTCGGCGCCCCTTCCGGAGTCGCTCTGCTGCGCCGCGTCGGGCCCCGGCGCCGCGGCGTCGCCTGACGGTTCGGTGGCTCTGGGGATGCGCGACGTGGCCGGGTCCTGAGGCATCTCGTCGTCGTCGGCGTCGAATCGGCCGGTGGTGTCGGCCTGAAGGTCGGCGAGGGCGACGGTGAAGGGGACACGTGCGGCCTTCAGGCGTTGCAGTGCCGCCTTCACCTCGGGCTGCGCGGTGAGGGCGGCGCCCCCCTTGACCCGGTGGGGGATGCCGCCTCGACCCAGGGCGTCGGCGATCAGGGCCGCCTGGGCGTTGGTACGGGCGAGGACCGCCTGGTCGGCCCACGGGCGGCCGGGGCCGTGCGCGTCGCGTACGGCCCGGGCGATGCCTCGGGCCTCGTGCGCGTCGGTGGGGTACTCGACGACCTCGGGCGGCTCGCCGTTCGGGCGGTTGGGGCGGAGCGGCGCACCCGTCTCCCGATTGCCGATGACCGCGTTGGCCACCGCCAGGATCTGGGGTGTCGAGCGGTAGTTGTCGCGGAGCTCCAAGACCTCGCTGCCGGGGAAGTGGCGGTCGAAGTGGTTGAGGTAGGTGGCGTCGGCACCGTTCCAGGCGTAGATCGCCTGGCGGGGGTCGCCCACCACGCACAGGTCGGTGCGGTCGCCCAGCCACGCCCGCAGCAGCGCGAACTGCAGGGGGTTGACGTCCTGGAACTCGTCGATGAAGAGGTGGCGGAACCGCCATCGCTGCGTGGCGGCGAAGGCGGGGTCGGACACCAGGGCCTGCTCGCACCGGTCGAGCAGGTCGTCGAAGTCGACCCTGCCCTGGCGGGCCATCTCGTCCTGGTAGTGCTGGTAGAGGGCGGCAATCTCACGGGCCGGCATCGGCGGGCGTCGGTTGTGCTGCATGGCCTCGTCGGCGTACTGGTCGGGGCGGATGCGTCGGGCCTTGGCCCACTCGATCTCGGCTACGGCGTCGAGCGGGTTGACGTCGCTCTTGCCGCGGCGCCGGGGGAGCAGACGGGCCACGAACGCGACCTTTCGGTCGAGCAGCTGTGGCTCGCGGTCGCCCCGTTCGCTCCACCGGGCGCGGAGCTGGGCGAGGGCGATGCCGTGGAAGGTGCCGGCGGCGATGGCATCACGCAGGCCGAGCTGCGCCAGGCGGCTCTTCAGCTCTCCGGCGGCCTTGCGGGTGAACGTGAGCGCCAGCACCCGGTGGGGCTCGGCGTCGCCCTCGGCCACCCGGTGGGCGATGCGCCGGGTGAGCACCCGGGTCTTGCCCGAACCGGCGCCGGCGAGGATGCACAGCGGCGCGGCGGCGGTCGTGACGGCCCCGCGCTGGGCCTCGTTGAGCCCCTCGAGCAGCCGTTCGGCGTCCATCGGCCCACCCTACCGACGGCCTCCGACACGATGGCCCGGTCGGGTCGCCGTTACCTTGTGCGGCATGGTCGAGGTGTCGCCCGAGCGGTTCGAAGAGCTGGTGGCCGACGCCATCGACGGGATCCCCGACGAGCTGGCCCGGCTGATGGACAACGTGGCGGTGTTCGTGGAGGACACCTCGCTCCAGCGGGGACTGCTGGGCCTGTACCACGGCATCCCGCTCACCCAGCGCGACGCCGGGTACGCGGGGATGGTGATGCCCGACCGCATCACGATCTACCGCCTGGCGATCTGCGCGATGTGCCAGGACGAGGATGCCGTGGTCGACCAGGTGCGCATCACGGTGGTCCACGAGGTCGGGCACCATTTCGGGATCAGCGACGCCCGCCTGCACGAACTCGGCTACGGCTGAGCGGGCGGGTCTAATCTGCCCGCCATGGCATATCCGAAGAACCTGCTGATCTCGGGCGAGGAAGTGGTGCTCGACCTCCGGCCGCACTGGTGGTTCCTCACGCCGCGCGCCCTGGTCTCGGTGGCGGCCCTGATCGTGGGCATCGTGGTGTACGTCCAGACTGATTCGGGTGGCAACGTCGACGCGGCGATGCGGATGCTCATCGGCATCGCGATCCTCGTGGCGCTGGTCTGGTTCCTGCTCCGCCTGGCCAAGTGGGCCACCACCGAGTTCGTGCTCACCAACAAGCGGGTGATCTACCGCTACGGCGTGATCGGGAAGAACGGCAAGGAGATCCCGCTCGACAAGATCAACACCGTCTTCTTCGACCAGACGGTGTTCGAGCGGATGATCGGCTGTGGCACCGTGGCCATGGAGTCGGCCGGCGAGTCGGGCAAGGACTCGTTCACCCACATCCGCAAGCCCTCGATCGTCCAGGCCGAGATCTACCGCCAGATGGAGATCGACGAGGCCAAGGGCCACGAGGCGATCGGGCGGGCGGCGCACGGTGGGGGTGGGGGTGGGCTCTCGGTGTCCGAGCAGATCGAGAAGCTGCACCAGTTGAAGGAGAGCGGTGCCCTGAGCGACGACGAGTTCGCCTCGCAGAAGGCCAAGCTCCTGGCCCAGTAGACGCCTCGGGCCTGCGCCGACCGCGCGGTCAGCGCAGCGTGCGCACCCTGGCACCACCCGACGGCCTCACCACGGTGCCCACCTTCACTGCGCCCGGCGCGGCGAGCACCACCAGCGAGCCGCCGAACCCGCCGCCCGTCAGCCGGGCCCCGTACACGCCCTTCCTGGCCGTGAGGCGCTCGGCGGCTTCGTCGAGGGCGGTCGTGGAGACGTCGAAGTCGTCGCGGAGGCTGGCGTGGCTCGCGGCCATGAGCCGCCCGGCCGCACCGAGGTCGCCCTCGGCCAGGGCGTTGACGAAGGCGAGCACCCGTCCGTTCTCGCTGATGACGTGCCGTGCGCGACGCTTCAGCACCGGGTCGTCGAGCCGGTCGAGGTCGTCCAGCGACGCCTGGCTCAGCGGCCCCACGATCTGTTGCGCGGCCTCGCACTCGCCCCGCCGGTCGGCATAACCCGACCCGGCGAGCGTGCGCGGCTCGCCCGTGTCGACGACCACGACCTCTGCCTTCTCGGGCATCTCCACGGGGGTGACGGTGAGGTTGGTGCAGTCGATGAGGGCGGCATGGCCCTCGACGCCGGCGAGTGAGGTCATCTGGTCCATGACCCCGCAGGGCACGCCCGACGCCCGTTGCTCCGCCCGCTGGCACAGCGTGGCGACCTCTGGCGCGGTGCCCTGCACGCCGAGGGCGAGGGCCACGGCCACCTCGAGGGCGGCACTCGACGACAGGCCCTGGCCCACCGGGAGCGTCGACCGCACCTGGCCGATGAACCCGTGTGTCGGTCGGGCCTCGGCCACGACGCCGGCCACGTAGCGGGCCCAGGCCGGTTCGGCCATCGCCGGGTCATCGACGTCCAGTTCGACGATCGCGGGACCCTCCTGAAGATCGGACTCGAGTACGACGCGGTTGCCGGTCCGCTCGCCGGTGATCGTGACGCCGAGCTGGACGGCCATGGGCAGGACGAGGCCGCCGGTGTAGTCGGTGTGCTCGCCGATCAGGTTCACCCGCCCGGGGGCGTAGGCCTCGATGGTCATCGGCATCCGACGCTAGGCGTCGCGCAGTGCGGCTGCCGCGTCTTCGGGGCGAACCGGGTTGAAGAAGAGGCCGCTGCCCAGCTCGCCGGCGGCGACGAAGCGCTGCGTGCCCGGCGACCGGTAGAGCGGGGCGACGTGGACGTGCAGGTGGGCCAGCGGCCAGCGCCCGCCGTCGGTGGGTCGTTGGTGGAACCACATCATGTAGGGCATCGGCGCATCGAAGAGGCGGTCGAGGCGCCCGAGGCTGGCCACGAGGATGGCGGCCAGGCCGTCACGTCCGGCATCGTCGAGGCTCGGGAGGTCGGGGCCGTGCGTGACGGGAGCGCCGATCAGGGCGAACGGCCACGTGGCGGCCGAAGGGACCCAGGTGCGCCAGCCGGCGATGGCGTCGACCAGCCGTCCGCCCGGCTCCTCGGCGCAGAGCGTGCACGTCGTGGCCTCGAGCTCGCGTGCCGGCGCGGGTGGCACATCGGGGAAGGCGTAGATCTGGCCGTGCGGGTGGGGGATGGTGGCGCCCACCTCGGGCCCCCGGTTCTCGAAGACGAGCACGTAGCCCACGTCGTCGCGACCGCCGAGCTCGGCGGTGCGCTCGGCCCACAGGTCGACGACCCGACGGGCGCCACCGAGACCCAGTGACGGGAAGCTGGCGTCGTGGTCCGGGGTGTAGAGCACGATCTCGCACCGGCCGTCGGAGATCGACGGCCAACGGTTCGTGAACGCCTTCACGTCGTAGGGCTCGGGGGCTTCGAGGCCGCCGGGGCAGAACGGGCAGGCGACCGCGGTGGTCCGGGTGCCCTCGCCCAGATTCGGACGGGCCTGGCGCTTGGACACGATGACCGTCGACTCGCCCGTCAGCGCATCGGTGCGCTCGTCGTACGGCGCCGTCATGTCGGTGGGGCGGCCGACGCGCGCAGTGCCGCAACCGACGTGTTCCGCAGGCCCGTGTGGACGCCCCAGACCGGTGACATGGGGCGAGAGTAGTCAGGCGCGGCGCATGGGGACGTGGGCGATGCCGTCCTCGACGAAGGTGGTGCCCACTCGCTCGAAGCCGAGCCGCTCGTACCACCCCTCGAGCTGCTCCTGGGCGTCGAGGAGCACGCCGGTGCCCACCCCGGCGAGCGCGGCATCGATCAGGGCAGCCGCGAGCCCCCGGCCTCTCTGGTCGGACCGGGTGGCGATGCGACCGATCCGCACCGATCCGTCGGGCTCCGACAGCCGACGGAGGCAGGCGGCCACCTCGCCGTCGACCTCGGCCCAGAAGTGGACGGCCCCGGGCTCGGTGTCGCGGCCGTCGAGGTCCGGGTAGGCGCAGTCCTGTTCGACCACGAAGACGTCGGAGCGGATCTTCAGGAGTTCGTACAGCACGAGGGGAGAGAGATCGGCCAGGGCGCCCGAGGCGATGGCCGGTGTTCCCGCAACGGTGGGGTCGGCAGGCATCGGTCCATGGTCGCGCAGCTTCTTGACCGTTCAGTCAAGTGCAGGAAGGATGAGCCGATGCCCTTCACCGATCGCAGCGGCGTCACCATCTGTTACGAGACTCACGGCGACCCCGACGACGTGCCGCTGATGCTGGTGGCCGGGCTCGGCATGCAGCTGGCGCGGTGGGACCCCGAGCTGCTCGCCGGCCTGGTGGATCGGGGGTTCTTCGTGATCACCCACGACAATCGCGACGTCGGACTGTCGGAGAGCTTCGATCATGTGGAGGTCGACGTGGTCGCGGCGGTGATGTCGGCTCTGGGCGGCGAGACGGACGTGGAGGCGCCCTACCGGGTCGGTGACATGGCGGCCGACGCCGTCGCCGTGCTCGACGAGTTGGGCATCGATCGGGCGCACGTGGTCGGCACTTCGATGGGCGGGATGATCGCGCAGGCGATGGCCGTCGAGCACCCGGAGCGGGTGGCGAGCCTCACCTCGATCATGTCCACCACCGGTGACCCCGACGTGGGCATGCCCAAGCCCGAGGTTCTCGGCGCACTGATGCCGGCGCCCGCCGATGGCCGAGAAGCGGTGATCGAGGCCACGGTCGAGACCTTCCGGCTCATCGGGAGCCCCGACCACTTCGACGAGGACCTCATCCGCGAGGGTGTGGCCCGGGCCTACGACCGGGCGCACGACCCGACCGGGCAGCACCGCCAGCTCGTGGCCGTCATCGCGAGTGGCAGCCGCACCGAGGCCCTGGGCTCGGTGACCATCCCCACGCTCGTGGTGCACGGCGAGGTCGACCCCCTCGTGGACATCAGCGGCGGGCACCGCACGGCCGAGTCGATCCCCGGGGCCGAGCTCCTGGTGATCGAGGGCATGGGCCACGACATCCCCCGGGTGTTCCAGCCCCAGGTCCTCGAGGCCGTGCTCTCCCTGGTTGCGCGGGCGGAAGCGACCGTCCCGACATGACGCTGCGGAGCGGAGCGGAGCGGCGGGCAGGGGGTGCCCCGGATGCCGAAGGCGCTCCGACGGAGGAGGAGCCGGTGTCAATGCGGAGCGGAGCGGAGCGGCGGGCAGGGGGTGCCCCGGATGCCGAAGGCGCTCCGACGGAGGAGGAGCCGGTGTCAATGCGGAGCGGGGCGGAGGAGAGAACGGCCGGGCACGGACCGCTGGCCGGTGTGCGGGTCGTCGAGATCGCCGGCATCGGCCCCGGCCCGTTCTGCGCCATGATGCTCGCCGACATGGGCGCCGAGGTTGTCCGCATCGACCGGGCCGGCAATGTCACGGGCGGCGATCCGGCGACGCCGCCCGCCGACATCTTGAACCGCGGGCGACGGTCCGTGGGCGTCGACCTGAAGCACCGCGAGGGCGTCGAGGCCGTGCTCGCGCTCGTCGAGCGTGCCGACGCGCTGATCGAGGGCTTCCGGCCCGGGGTCACCGAGCGCCTCGGCATCGGGCCCGACGAGTGCCTCGCCCGCAACCCGCGCCTCGTCTACGGGCGCATGACCGGTTGGGGCCAGGACGGGCCCTGGGCGCTCGAGGCGGGCCACGACATCAACTACATCTCGCTCGCCGGAGCGCTCGACCCGTGTGGACGCGCAGGCGAGGCGCCCGTGCCACCGATGAACCTCGTGGGCGACTTCGGCGGCGGCGCCATGTTCCTCGCCTTCGGCATCGTGTGCGGCATCCTCGAGGCCCGATCGTCGGGGCAGGGCCAGGTGATCGACGCGGCCATGGTGGACGGTGCGGCCACCCTCACCACCATGATGCACGGGATGATGGCCATGGGCTTCTGGGACGTCGAGCGGGGCACCAACATGCTCGACACGGGTGCGTTCTTCTACGAGGTCTACCGGACGAAGGACGACAAGTTCGTGTCGGTGGGGTCGATCGAGCCGCAGTTCTACGCCGCCCTCATCGAGGGCACGGGCCTCGGCGGAGAAACCCCCCCGGCGCAGATGGACCGCGCCAACTGGCCGGCACGGAAGAAGGAGCTCGCCGCCATCTTCCTCACCAGGACACGGGACGAGTGGTGCGAACGCCTCGAAGGCCACGACATCTGCTTCGCGCCTGTGCTCTCGATGGTCGAGGCCCCGCACCATCCGCACATGGCGGCCAGGGGCACGTTCACCGACGTGGCCGGCATCACCCAACCGGGCCCGGCCCCCCGCTTCAGCCGCACGCCCGGTGCGATCAACGCGCCGCCTCCGCACGCCGGCCAGCACACCGACGAGGCGCTGGTCGACTGGGGCCTCACCCCTGAACGGGTGGCCGACCTGCGCGAGTCGGGCGCCATTCGCTGAGCCGGCGCTCCTAGGCTTCCGGGCCATGGCCACTCTCGTCTGCTTCCACGCCCATCCCGACGACGAGACGATCGCCACGGGTGGGCTCATGGCCAAGGCCAAGCACGACGGTCACCGGGTGGTGCTGGTGGTCGCCACCAGGGGCGAGCACGGCGAGATCCAGCCCGGGGTCCTGGCCGAGGGGGAAACCCTCGCCGAGCGTCGGGTCGACGAGGTGGCCGCCGCCGCCGAGCTTCTCGGCGTCGACCGGGTGGAGTTCCTCGGATACGTCGACTCGGGCATGGTCGGCGAGCCGACCAACGACCTGCCGGGCTCGTTCTGGACGGCCGACGTCGACGAGGCCGCCGACCGCCTGGCCACGATCCTGCGCGACGAGGCCGCCGACGTGCTCACCGTGTACGACGCGCACGGCGGCTATGGCCACCCTGACCACATCCAGGTCCACCGCGTGGGGCACCGGGCGGCCGAGCGGGTCGGCGTGCCGCGCGTCTTCGAGTCCACCATGGACCGTGACTTCCTCACCGAGCGCATGGCCGAGGCCGTCGAACGCGCCGACATGCCCGACGACTTCGAGGTGCCCGAGTCCACCGAGGACACGCCGTTCGGGAGCCCAGCAGACGTCATTACCCACGAGGTCGACGTGAGCGCCTTCGTCGGCATCAAGCGCCGGGCGCTGGCGGTGCACGCGAGCCAGGTGGGACCCGACTCCTTCTTCCTCTCGATGCCGGACGAGGCCTTCGCCCAGGGTTTCGGCGCCGAGTGGTTCATCGACCCGACCGCACCCCGGGCTCCCGGGTCGGCCCGCCGCACCGACCTGTTCGAGGGCCTGTGATGATCGCCTCGCCCGAGACGACGGCCGCCGGTGCGCCAACCGCGTGGACCCACACCGGCTACGCACAGCAGATCGTCTTCGGCACCGGCAGTGTCGGCCGCCTCGGCGAGCTGCTGCGCGGCCTCGGCGCGCGGCGCGCGCTGCTCGTGACCACGGCGGGACGCCACGACTCCGCCGACGGAGCGACCGTCCGCAACGCACTCGGTCGCAACCTGATCTCCACCTTCGCCGAGGTCACCTCGCACGTTCCCGCCCCGCTGGTGCAGGCGGCCATGCTCCAGGCCCGACGGGATGGCGTCGACGCCGTGGTGTCGTTCGGGGGCGGATCGTGTGCTGACCTGGCCAAAGCGGTGTGCTTCTTCACCGAGCAGGAGGCCGGCACGCCAGGGGCGTCCTACACCGACCGCCCGGCCCTCCCGCACGTGGCCGTGCCGACCACGTACTCGGGCGCGGAGCTCACCCCGTTCTTCGGCATGACCGACCCCACCACCCGCCAGAAGAGCGGCGGGGGCGGGCCAACGATCGCGCCGATCGCAGCCGTCTACGACCCCGAGCTCACGCTTTCCACCCCGGCGCGCGTGAGTGCGGAGACAGGCATGAACGCGCTCGCCCACTGCGTCGAGGCGGCCTGGTCGCCGTCGCGCACCCCCGAGGCCGAGGCCATCGCACTCGCCGGTGCCGGGCGGATCTACGCCGCCCTACCGGAGGTGGTCGATGATCCCGCCGACGTCGACGGCCGTGCCCGGATGCTCCAGGGTGCCGTGCTCGGTGGGCGGTGCCTGCAGAACGGGTCCATGGGAGTGCATCACGGGCTCTCGCAGCTGGTGGGCGGACGCACGGGCATCTCCCACGGCCTCGCCAACGCCATGATCCTCCCGCACGCCATCCGGTTCAACGCCGACGCCGTCCCCGGCGCTGTCGGCGCACTCGCCAGCGCCATGGGCGTCGACGACCTCGCGGGCGCCGTCGCCGATCTGGTCGTCCGGGTGGGGCTGCCCGTCGGCCTCGGCCAGTGCGGGGTGACCGGGGACGACCTCGACGCGGTGGCGCGGCTCTCGCAGTCGAACCCCAATGTGCTGGCGAACCCGGCGGCGGTGTCCGAGGCGGATGCCCGCGCCATCCTCGCGTCCGCCTACTGAGGGTTGGCTCGGCCGGTCGTCACCGCCCGGCGCCCGGCCCCGATGCCATCGATGCCGGGAGTGTCCCGAGCGATGAGCCAGTCGGTGATGGTGTCGGCGTCAGCCGGCCGGCAGAGGTGGAACCCCTGAGCGACGTCGCATCCGATGGCGGTCACCACGGCGAGCGATCGGGCGTCCTCCACCCCCTCGGCCACGACCGTCAGGCCGAACGTGTGGGCGAGGGTGACCACCGCTCGGACGATGGCCTCGTCGTCCCGGTCGACCGAGACGTCGGTCACGAAGCAACGATCGATCTTGAGCTCGTCGACCGGGAGGCGCTTGAGGTGGGACATCGACGAGTAGCCGGTCCCGAAGTCGTCGATGGACAGCCGGACGCCGGTGCTCCGCAGGCGCTCGAGCGTGGCGAGGAGCACGGCTGTGTTCCCCGCGAACGCACTCTCGGTGATCTCGAGGGTCAGGTGTCGGGACGGAAGCCGGGCATCGAGGATCGCGTTGCGGAGCGCGTGCACGAGGTGGGGGTCCTGGAGTGCCTTGGGCGACAGGTTCACCGACATCGTGATGTCGAGGCCCATGTCCCGCCATCGGGCGCACTGCGCCAGTGACTCGTGGAGCACGAGCGAGCTGAGGGTGCCGATGAGCCCGGTGTGCTCGGCGAAGGGGATGAACTGCTCGGGCCCGATCCAGCCGTGCTGGGGGTGGTGCCACCGGGCCAGTGCCTCGACGGCGATCGCCTTCCCGGTGACGAGATCGACCTGAGGTTGGTAGTGGACGGCGAGCTGGCCCTGGTCGAGCATCTGGCGCAACTCGGCAAGCAGCACGAGCCGACCCGGGCGGTCCTCGTCGTCCTCCGGCCCGAAGACCGCCACGTCCTGCCCGAGGCGCTTGGCTCGGTACATGGCGACGTCGGCGGCCTGGAGGAGACGGGTCGCGTCCATGGTTTCGTTGGTGTGGCTGATGCCGATGCTGACACCCACCGTGAGGGTCATGCCCTCCACCTCGATCGGGTCTTCGAGCGCGGCGAGCAGGCCGCGGGCGACATCTTCCGGACGGTGCCGCGCCGAGGCGTCCTCGATCAACACCGCGAACTCGTCGCCGCCCAGCCGCACGACCGTGTCCCCCGGGGGAGTCCCCGACCTGAAGCGGTCCGCGATCTCGGCGAGCACCTGGTCGCCGACGTCGTGGCCGAGACCGTCATTGATCTCCTTGAAACGGTCGAGGTCCAGAAGCAGGAGCGCCGAGCCCTGCGGGCGCGGGTCTTCGTACAGGTCCTGCAACTCGTGCATGAGGTGCGTGCGGTTCGGTAGGTCCGTCAACGGGTCGTGCAGTGCCTGGTGTCGAAGGCTCTCACGGCTCTTGGCCAGCGCCTCGATCTGCTGCCGTAGAGCGTGCATGAGCCCGAGGTTGTCGTGGTGGGTGAAGAGCTGCCGGATGACGAGCAGGAGCACGAGCGGTGCGCCCAGCCAGGCCACTGCCGGACTCGGCTGACCCTGGGCGGTCTGCGCGGCGGCCGCCAGGACGAATGCCACCGTCGGCACAAAGGGAAGGATCAGGACCCAGTAGTGCTGCGGTTCGGAGCTCGGCGGTGCGCCCGTCTCGTCGGTCGCGTGTCTCGCGGCGAGGGCGATGAAGAGGTATCCGGCGACCCAGCCCGTGTTGAAGAGGTTGGTCTCATAGGCGTCGATCGACTGGAGGTAGGCGAAGGCGCTGTCGGCCAGCGCAAGGCAGGTCATGCCGAGGGCCACGGCGACGATGGTGGTTCGGTGACGGGTCGTGGCCCTGGCCAGCACCGAGAGGGTGATCACGAGGATCATCACGTCGCCCAGCGGATAGGCGAGGGCCAGGTCGAGCTCGAAGCCGCTTCCCGACGATCTCGCCACCTGGTGGAGCACGGTGATCCAACTGAAGCCGAGCAGGGCACAGCCGATGATCAGCCCGTCGGTGATCGCCTGGAGGCGCCCCGACTGGGTGCTCCTCGACGGGAAGGACAGTAGGGCGGCGACACCGAGTGGTACCGCCACCAGGAAGCCGATGTCGGCAAGGGAGGGGAACGGTTCCTCGCCCGAGGCGATGCACTCGTAATAGGACCAGAGGCATTGCCCCAGGGTCCACGAGAGGGCGCTGGCCCCGAGGAGGCGCCACGGCCGGCGGCCACGAGGGCCGAAGCGCCCGGCGGCGCGGAAGCAGGCAACGGCGGCTGCGAGCCCGGCGATGATCTCGATGGAGTCGTCGATGGCCTGGACGACCGGCCGGCCTCCGACGCCGGTCACCATGACAGTGAGATGCAGGAGCAGCAGCGGCGCGACCCAAGCGAGGTCCCGCGACACGGTGCGGGTTCTCCGTCGGTTCACGTGCTCATATCGACCGTTGCCCCGGTCGGGTGAGGTGTGGCGCTTTCACCGTCGGCTGCGCGCGAACGATGATGGTGCCATGTCGATTGTCAAGATCAACGCCATCACGGTCGCCGCGGGCAGCGGCGACGAGCTCGCCCGCCGCTTCGCGGCGCGGGCCGGGGCCGTCGACGGCCAGGACGGCTTCGAGGGCTTCGAGTTGTTGAAGCCCACCGACGACCGCACCACCTGGCTCGTCGTCACGCGGTGGCGTGACGACGCCGCGTTCGAGGCATGGGTCAGCTCACCGTCGTTCGCCCACGGGCACCGCTCCGAGGGCGGCCCCGCGAATGCGTCCGAGGGTGCGTCCGAGGGTGGGCCCCACGCTGAGGGCTCGGGCCCGCCGGTCGCTGAACGTCCGGTGGGCATGTCGAGTGAGCTGTGGTCCTACGAGGTGGCCGGCGGGTCGGTGGCGCCCTGAGCCTGGTCCGGTTCCACGCCGACTGGGCGTGGTGGGTGGTGGCCACCAACGCCGTCGCGGGCACGTGGGCACTGCTCGCCCACTGGCTGCCGTCCCTGCGCTCGCGCTGGTTGTGGTGGTTCATCGCACTTGCCGAAGCGACCGTCGTGGTGCAGGTCGTCGCCGGTGTGTGGCTTTCGGGTCGAGACCATCTCGAGGCGCCACCGTTCCACGAGTTCTACGGCTTCGTCGCGCTGATCTCCGTCGGGCTCATCTACAGCTACCGGGCCCAGATCAAGGACTTCCAGTACCTGCTCTACGGCCTGGGTGGCCTGTTCCTGATGGGCCTCGCCCTGCGCGCCATCTACCTGGCGGGCTGACCCGAACGGCGCAGCTACAGGTTGACCACGGGGCAGGTGAGGGTGCGGGTGATGCCGTCGATCATCTGGACCCGGCTCACCACCATCTTGCCGAGGTCGTCGACCGAGGGGGCCTCGGCGGTGGCGATCACGTCGTAGGGGCCGGTGACGTCGTCGGCGGCCAGCACGCCGTCGATCTGGGCGACCTCAGCGGCCACCTGGCCGGAGCGACCGACCTCGGTCTGGATGAGCACGTAGGCACGGACAGACATGGTGCGGGGCATGCTAGCGAACGCCCGACCCGCGAGCCGGGCCGTCACCGATGGCTCGCGATCAGCCGCGTTTCGATGGCCCGTTCGCCTTCGGCGGAGCTGACCGCTGGGGGCTTGGCCTGCCGGGTAACAGGGAGCGTCGCCGCGGGTAGGCCGCGCTGGTGTCGCCTCGAGCGTGTCGGTGTCGACCGTGTCATCGAGATCGATCTGGCGGCTCGAGGTTGCCTGGCGACGCTCGCCGCCGTCTGGTGCGGGGGTCGTTCTGGTAGGTCTGGCCGGTGGGGCTGGTGGCGGTGAAGATGCCGGTGTCGGGGTTTCGTTCGAGCTTCCAGCCCCCGGTATGGATCAGGACGTGATGGCGGCGACAGATGAGGCAACTCTCGGCGAGGTCGGTGCGGCCACCATCCTTCCAGTAGGTCCATTAGGTGGTGGGCGTCGCACCATTCAGGGGGGCGGTCACAGCCGGGGAACGGGCACCCGCCGTCGCGTCTTGTCATCGCCCGGCGTTGGGCCCGGTTGTACTGGCGTTCTTGGCGGCCGACGTCGAGCACCTCGCCTCTTGCGTTCAGGACGAGGCGCCCGACGGGGCTGTCGCAGAAAAGGCGTTCGAGGTCGCTCAGGCCGATGGGCCCGCCGGCGACGACGTTGGCAGTGGCCCAGGCGGGGTCCTGAGGGACTCGAGCGGCGGGGAGGAGGCACTCGCCGTAGCGGTGGGTGGCGTAGGTGTCGGCGTCGACGACGACATCGGCGGTGGTGGAAGGGGCGGCGCCGTCGTGGCCGCGGAGGTGGCGGCGGGCGAGGTCGGTGACGGCATCGGTGTGGCGTTGACCGGCGGTGCGGACCGGTTCGGGGCCGGCGGCGGGGTCGGGGGTGCGAGGTCCTTGAAGCAGGTCTCGAGCATGGCGCAGGTCTCGGGGTCGAGGAGCCCGTCGGGGACACCCCAGCCGTCCATCAGGTACCTGATGCGGAAGGCGCGGTCGTCGAAGTCGTGGGCCGGCTTGTGGTCGTCGACGAAGTGCGCCCACGTGCGGCACACATCGGCGAACTCGGTGGGGCCCATCTCCTTGGCGGCCGTCAACAGGGCGTCGGCACTGAGTGCGAACTCGTCCTCGTGGTGGCGTTCGGCTCGTGCCATCGCCTCGACGTGGGCGACGGCGACATCGCCGCCGGTGAGCGCTTCGGCAATGGTGTGGTAGCGGCGAACGAACCGGGCGGTACGAACGAGCTTGGCCGCGTCGGTCTTGGTGGCACGGGTCTGCCACGCCAGCCACGCCGGGGCGGAGAGGTGCCCGTCGAGTGCCCAATCTGAGCCGGTGTCCCACCCCTCGACGGTGCGCACCAACTCGGGCGCGGTGCGCTCGTGGAGCTCGGCCAGGTCGCGCACGCGGTCCGACCTGGCCTGTGGCGTCCACCCGGAACGGTCCTCGGCGGCGAGGTCTTTCAGCAGCACACGGGCCTCGGCGACTGGATCGAACATGTGTCCATTGTGACCAGGGGGTGGAACTCACTGTCGGATCGGGGCTTGACGGATCGCCGTGAAGAAGCGAGCTTGCTGTGAAGCCTTTGCGCCGCTCCCGATTCTGACTCTGGGTGCGCGGTTCTGCTGGCCACCACCGCGCGGTCCACACGGCCACCAGCGCGCAATTCCACTGACCCACGAAGATAGGAGCATCATGAATGGATGCCCCCGGCGGGGCGGGTCGCGGCCATTCCGTAGGCTCCGCCTGATGACTGAACGGCGAATCGACAAGCCCATCATCAATTCGCCGTTCGAGATGCCCGACCGGCATTTCCGTTTCGACGACGACGGCATCACCGATGGCATCGTCGAAGGGCGCCGCCCGTCGGCGTACTTCATGCCGATCCCGGCCTCGAAGCGTTGGAGACGCTGATCTTCCTGGCCGAGGCGGCGGGGAAGGAGCAGCAGGGCGCGTACTTCACGAACGAGTTGCGTCGCTTCTCCGAGGACGCCAACCCGGGGCTGTTCCGAATGGCCACGAAGATGGCCACGGGGACGGGCACGACCGTGGTGATGGCGATGATCATCGCCTGGCAGACGCTCAACAAGGCGGCCAACCCCCAGGACGGCCGCTTCGGTGACTCCTTCCTGATGGTGTGTCCCGGCATCACCATTCGTGACCGGCTACGGGTGCTGCTGCCGGCGGATCCGAACGACTACTTCCGCGAGCGCGATCTCGTGCCGCCCGAGCTCAAGGACCGCCTCGGTCGGGCGCGGGTGGTGATCGTCAACTTCCACCAGCTCAGGCCCAAGGTGAAGCTGCGCGCGTCGAAGGTGTCCAAGGCCGTGCTCGGCACGAAGGCGGACACCGCCGGCGTGTTCGTCGACACCTCGGAGCAGATGGTGCGGCGGGTGTGCCCCGAGTTCCGCAACAAGCGCAACATCGTCGTGCTGAACGACGAGGCCCACCACTGCTACCGCCGTCGACCCACCAAGGCGGAGGACGAGACCGCCACCACGGTTGGGCGCGCGAAGTCCTCGTCACCCATCTGACCGGCGATACGGGTGATGCGGTCGATTACGGCGGGTTCCACGCCCAGCTCCTCGTCATCTCGGGCCATGTCATCACGAGGCACTGTCGAAGCCTCCCAACTGGCTGCGCATCTTCTCGAGGCCACGGCGGATGTCGCTCTTCACCGTGCCCAGCGGTACGTCGCAGCGCTCGGCGATCTGTGCATGCGTGAGGTCTTCGAAGAAGGCGAGTCGCACCATCTCGCGTGGTCGCTCGGGCAGGGTCGACATCGCCTCGGCAACCAACATGCGTTCGCCGATTGACGTCACGTCCCCCGGCTCGAACACCGGGTCCCCGGTCGAGCCGAAGGTCTCGGGCGCCGGGGAGGGCTGCCGCCCGTCGGCCCGCAGGATGTCGACCACCTTGAACCGGGCGATGCCCAGCAACCGCCCGGTGAGGGTGCCTGCTTCGGCGCGGCAACGCGACCGGGACCGCCACGTGGGCAGGAAGACCTCCTGAGTGGCGTCGGCGGCACGGGGAGGATCGAGCGAACGGGCACAGAAGGAGTAGACGAGCGACCCGTGGGCGCCGTAGAGCGCATCGAGCGCTCCCTCGTCGCCGGACACGAAACGGCGAGCCGCATCGACCTGGGCCGACTCTCGCGCTTCGATCATCACGGGCACGGTAATCACTTCGGCCACCGGTACCTCCGCGGGTGCACCCCGTGCCGAGGGCCCGACCCGTACCGAGGGCCCGACGAACGTCGCTACCCGGAACGCGAAGAGGGGCACGGCCCGAATGCCGTGCCCCTCTTCCCTCGGAGGAGCGCTCAGACGTTGATGGCGTAGAGCACCCGGTTGATGGTGTGGATGACGCCGTTGCTGGCCCGCACGTTGAGCGGGTTCACCAGGCGGGGGTTGGCCCTGTCCGGGTCCTTGTCGATCAGGACCGTGGTGCCGGGGACGTGACGGATGCCGATCCCGGCAAGCGTCGGGAAGCGCTTGGCAGCGAGCACCCGCGCGAGCCCACGGGCGTCGGGGACGACGTGGTACTTGAGGATGGTGGTCAGTCTCGGGATGGGATCGCCACCGCCGAGGTCGGTGAGGGCCGCCACGAGGAAGGCCCAGGCGCCCGCCTCGTCGGTGATCTCGCCGGTGAAGCCGATGTCCTGGGCCCTCTTCACGAAGGCCCGGTCCTTGGGGGCGAACACGGTCACGTCGAGGCCGGGGGTATCGAGGGTCTCGACCAGACCGGCGGCGGTCACGGCGGCCAGCAGCACGTCGTAGTCACCACCGTTGGTGTCGAAGCCACTGCCACTCGACGCCAGGATGTCGGCGATGCTGGGATCGCCGGGGGCCGCACTCGCGGCCGGCGGGAAGGTGGCGGCGACGATGGACATGGCCACCGATGCGGCGACCACTCCTGCGGTGAAGCGCTTCTTGGTCATGATGTTGTCCTCTTGGGCGACTCGTGGATTTTGGCGTTCGTTCCAGGTTACCCGTTTGGATGTACTTCCCGAAGAGAGCGCATTGACTCATCGGAAACCTCCGCGTGGTCAGGGTCGTTGCCTCTGGCGTGCACGTCGTCGCGGCTCGGGTACGCCGCGCCGGGCGCCGAAAGCAGTCTGGCGCTCCGCCCGCTGTAGGAGAGGCGGGCCTGGTCGTAGGCGTCCCGCCCCTGCATGTGCTGGCGGAGGAGGCTTCCGACCAGGCGGGAGACGCTGGTATCGCGCTTGGCCGCTTCGATGCGGGCCCAGCGAGCCGTCTCGTCGTCGAGCGTGATCGTCACATTGCGCACAGAGCCACGGTGCCACGAGGTTCGTGGAGCACGAAGACACGAGCGATCGACGTCGCTGCCGAACCTGGCGCATCCACGACGCTCTCAGCGCAGTAGATGCGCTGAGTTCGGGGGGCCGGGGCTACGGCTACTTGTCGGCCAGGCGCTTCTCGAGGGCCTCGAGCTCGTCGCGCAGCGCGCGCGGGAGGCGGTCGCCCACGAAGGCGTAGTGCTCCTCGATCAGCGGGATCTCGGCGCGCCACTGGGCCTCGTCCACGTTGAGGATGCGGGCGAGGGCGGCGGCGTCCATGTCGAGGCCGTCGATGTCGATGCCCCCGGGGGCGGGGACCCGGCCGGTGGCCGTGTCGACGGCTTCGGCGGTGCCCTGCAGCCGCTCGATCACCCACTTGAGGACCCGGCTGTTCTCGCCGAACCCGGGCCAGATGAAGCGGCCCTCGTCATCCTTCTGGAACCAGTTGACCCAGAACAGCTTGGGGAGCTTCGAGGCGTCGGTGGCCTCGCCGATGGTCAACCAGTGGGCGAAGTAGTCGCCGACGTTGTAGCCGGTGAAGGGTCGCATGGCGAAGGGGTCGAAGCGCACCTCGCCGACGGTGCCGGCCGCGGCTGCCGTCTTCTCGGACGACATGATCGAACCGAGGAACACGCCGTGTTGCCAGTCGAAGGCCTCGGTGACGAGGGGGATGGTGCTCGCCCGCCGGCCACCGAAGAGGATGGCCGAGATGGGGACACCGGCCGGGTCCTCCCATTCGGGGGCGATCGACGGGCACTGGTCGGCGGGTGCGGTGAAGCGGGCGTTCGGGTGTGCCGCCGGCCGGCCGGCCCCCGGCGTCCAGTCCTGGCCCTTCCAGTCGATGAGGTGCTCGGGCGTGTCGTCGGAGATGCCCTCCCACCAGATGTCGCCGTCGTCGGTCCTGGCGCAGTTGGTGAAGATCGAGTTGGCGGCCACCGTCGTCATGGCGTTGGGGTTGGTCGAGTCGCCCGTGCCCGGCGCCACGCCGAAGAACCCGGCCTCGGGGTTGATGGCGTAGAGGCGGCCGTCGCTGTGGAATTTCATCCATGCGATGTCGTCGCCGATGGTCTCGATCTTCCATCCGGGGAGGGTGGGGATCATCATGGCCATGTTGGTCTTGCCGCACGCCGACGGGAACGCGGCGGCCACGTAGTGCTTCTCTCCGCTGGGCGGTGTGACGCCCAGGATCAACATGTGCTCGGCGAGCCACCCGTCATCGCGGGCCATGGTCGAGGCGATGCGCAGCGCGAAGCACTTCTTGCCCAGCAGGGCGTTCCCGCCGTAGCCCGACCCGTACGACCAGATCTCGCGGGTCTCGGGGTAGTGGACGATGTACTTGTTCTCGGCGTCACAGGGCCACGGCACGTCCTCCTGGCCCGGCTCGAGCGGCGCTCCGACCGAGTGCAGACACGGCACGAAGTCGCCGTCGCCGAGCACATCGAGCACCGCGGCACCCATGCGGGTCATGGTCCGCATGTTCACCACCACGTAGGCCGAGTCGGTCATCTCGACGCCGACGTGGGCGATGGGGGAGCCGAGTGGGCCCATGGAGAACGGCACGACGTACATGGTGCGGCCCCGCATGCAGCCCTCGAACAGCCCCGCCAGCTCGGCCCTCATCTCGTCGGGCGCCCGCCAGTTGTTGGTCGGGCCGGCATCGGCCTCGTCGGTCGAGCAGATGTAGGTGCGGTCCTCCACCCGGGCCACGTCGCCCGGGTCGGAAAGGGCCAGGTGGCTGTTCGGGCGGATGGCGTCATCGAGGCGCTCGAAGGTGCCGCCGTCGACCAGCAGCCGGCAGAGGCGGTCGTACTCCTCGACGGAACCGTCGCACCACTCGATGCGGTCGGGCTGGCAGAGCGCGGCGGTGCGTTCCACGTAGGCGAGAAGCCGTTCGTTGCTGGTGGGTGCGGTCATGGTGTCTCCGAGGGGGTGTCGGCAACGGGGGACTCGGGCAACGGGGTGGCGGCGGCGTCCGGCTCGAAGCCCGGGGTGCCCATGTCCACCTCGGATCCGAGGCGGATGGACGCGGCCAGTCCCGATCCGTCGAGGTCGAACACCACGCGCTGGCCCTGGCGAAGCATGCGGAACACCGAGCCGTGGAGGGCGTCGGCGGCAAGGTCGTATTCGGCGAGGTCGGTGTCGCAGAGCAGGACACCGACGCCCGATCCGGGGTCGTAGGACTTGACTACGCCTTGCACGAGAGGTTGCTCCCAGGGGGTGGCGATCAGATGCGGGGCAGGGTACCGAGCCGCACTCGAATCAGCCAGACCGCGTCCGGAGCGACTGCTCGGCGCCGTGGCTCAGTGGACGAGCTTCTGGACCTTGCCGGCCTTGAGGCACGAGGTGCACACCTGCACCCGCTTGGGCGACCCGTCGACGAGGGCCCGGACCCGTTGGATGTTCGGGTTCCAGCGCCGCTTGGTGCGCCGGTGGGAGTGGCTCACCGACATTCCGAACGACGGGTGCTTCCCGCACACATCACACACCGAAGCCATCGAGCGCACCTTCTCAGGGGGAGAACCGGGGACAGCGGGAGACGATACCCGCCTTTTCGCCGATCGCCATGCGGCTCGGCGTGATGGTCGCGGCCCGCCCGCTGCCGCGGGCCGTCCGACTGGGAGCGTCGCGAAGCGGCAGGCGCCGCTCGCCCGGATGCCGGAGGCGCCCCGACGGAGGATGAGCCGATGTGACGCATCCTCTAGTGTCGCTGCGCATGGCGTTGCTCGAACGACTCGGTGCCGGTGATCTCCGGCGCGTGGTCCAGGAGTACCGCGACGCCTTGGCCCTGCACCGCGACGCCATCAACCGCCTCAACGTCTATCCGGTCCCCGACGGCGACACCGGCACGAACATGGCCCTCACCCTCGAATCGGTGGTCACCGAGCTCGAGGGAGCCGGGGCCGACATGGCGTCGACCTGCAAGGCCATCAGCCACGGTTCGCTGATGGGCGCCCGCGGCAACTCGGGGGTGATCCTCTCACAGGTCCTGCGAGGCCTCGCCGACGTCTTCGCCGAGTCCGACGAGTGTGACGCTGCCTCGTTCGCCCGAGCGATGGCGTCTGCGTCCACTGCCGCCTACCAGGCGGTCATGCGCCCGGTGGAGGGGACGATCCTCACGGTGGTGCGTGAGTCCTCTGTGGCCGCGACCGAGCGAACGGCGCTCGTCGGCGGGGGCGCCACGCTGGTCGAGGTCCTCGACGCCGCCCGTGTCGCCGGGGGCGAGTCCCTCGAGCGCACGCCCGAGCTGCTGCCCGTGCTGGCCGACGCGGGGGTGGTGGACGCCGGCGGCGCCGGCTTCCTGCTCCTGCTGGACGTGCTGCTCGCCGTCGCCGACGGTCGACCGGTTCCCGAGCCTCCGGAAGACACCGGTGCCGCGCCCGCCGATCTCCTCGGGATCCACGGCGACGAGCACGCGCGCAACGCCGAGCACGACGCCCTTGCGGGCCTGCGCTACGAGGTCATGTACTTCCTCGAGGCCCCCGACGAGACGATCCCGGCGTTCAAGGACGTGTGGGCCGGCATCGGCGACTCGATCGTGGTGGTGGGCGGTGACGGCATCTGGAACTGCCACATCCACACCGATGACATCGGCGCGTCGGTCGAGGCCGCGCTCGACTGCGGGCGACCGCGTGACATCCGCGTCACCGACCTCCTCGAGCAGGTCGAAGAGGAGCGATGGGTCCGTGAGGCCGAGGCGGCGCCCGAGCCCGAGCCGAGCCGGAGCCCGGTTCCCTGCGCGGTGGTCGCGGTTGCCACGGGCGACGGCATCCGGCGCATCTTCCACTCGCTCGGGGTGCAGGGAACCGTCACCGGCGGGCAGTCGATGAACCCCTCCACGGCGCAGCTGCTCGAAGCCGTCGAGGCTGCTCCCGCCGACCATGTGGTGATCCTGCCGAACAACAAGAACATCATCCCCGTGGCCCAGCAGGTCGACGCCCAGACCACCAAGACGGTGCGGGTCGTGCCCACCCGCGGGATCGCCGAGGGGTTCGCGTCCCTGCTCGCCTACGACCCGCAGGCCACGGGCGACGAGAACCTGGCCGAGATGGCCGATGCCGCCGAAGCGGTCATCGCCGGCGAGGTCACCCAGGCCGTGCGCGACTCCACCTGCGAGGTGGGGCCGATCGTCGCAGGGGACTTCCTCGGGATCGCCCGTGACGGCATCCGGGCCGTCGAGGCCACGGCAGCAGCGGCCGCGATCGGGCTGCTCGACTCGCTGATCACCGACGAGCACGAGATCGTCACCGTGATCGAGGGTGAAGGGGCCCGCGCCGGGTCCACCCGCCGCATCACCGAGTGGTTGTCCGAGCGCCACGTCGACGTCGTCGCCGAGGTGCACCACGGCGGCCAGCCCCTCTACCCCTACTTCTTCGGCATTGAGTGACCGGGCGGCGGCGCCCCTCACGCTGAGGGACCTGGACCGGCTGCCCGTCACCAGTGTCAGCGGCATCGCGCCGAGGAAGGCGGACTCGCTCCGGTCGATCGGTGTCGAGAGCATCCTGGATCTGCTCATGCACTACCCGCGCCGGTGGATCGACCGCACCAAGGAGGCGCACATCGCCGAGCTGGAGGTGGGGGAGGAGGCGACGATCCTGGTCCGGATCCAGAAGGTGAGCCTGCGACGAACCCGCAGTCGCAAGACGCTCGTCGAAGCCGCCGTCACCGACGGCACGGGCTCCCTGCGCTGCACGTTCTTCAACCAGCCGTGGCGGGAGCGGCAGTTGACCCCCGGGCTCGAAGTGCTGGTCTTCGGCAAGCTCGACCTCTTCCAGGGGCGGCGACAGATGGCCAACCCGGTGATCGACCTGGTGGGTGACCAGACGCTGCGGATCGTCCCCGTCTACCCGCAGTCCGAGAAGGCCAGCCTGTACACGGCGGACTTCCAGGACTGGGTCGCCCGCACGCTGCACAAGGCCGCGGCCAGGGGGCTCGCCGAGCCGGTCCCCGTCGCCGTGCTGCGCGAGCACGGGCTCGTCGAGCGCGGACGGGCGTTCCGTCACATCCACGCTCCGGGGACGATGGCGGACAAGGAGCAGGCGCGCCGGCGGCTCGTGTTCGACGAGTTGCTGCGTGTCCAGCTCGCCCTCGTGCTGCGCAAGCGGCTCGTCGAGCGCACCACGAAGGGAATCGCCCACCGAGTGGACGGGCACCTGGTGCAGCGGTTCCGCGAGCGCCTGCCCTTCGCGCTCACGACCGCGCAGGAGCGCGTGATGGGGGAGATCTCGTCCGACCTGGCCGACGCCCGGCCGATGCACCGCCTGCTGCAGGGCGACGTGGGCGCCGGCAAGACCCTGGTGGCGGTGCGAGCGATGCTCGTCGCCGTGCAGGGCGGCCACCAGGCGGCGCTGATGGCGCCGACCGCGGTGCTGGCCGAGCAGCACCACCTGGGCATCAAGGCGCTGCTCGAGGGGCTTGCCGTGTCCGACGACGCCGGCTCGCTGTTCGAGGACCGGCCGCTGCGGGTCGAGCTCCTCACCAACCGCACCACGGCGACCGAGCGCCGACGGCTCACCGCCGATCTCGTCTCCGGCAGGGTCGACCTGCTCATCGGCACCCACGCCCTCCTCGAGGAGGGCGTGGCGTTCTCGTCGCTCGGCGTGGTGGTGATCGACGAGCAGCACCGGTTCGGGGTCGAGCAGCGCGCCGCGCTGCGGGCCAAGGCGACGGGCGAGGCGGTCCCCGACGTGCTCGTGATGACCGCGACGCCGATCCCGCGCACGGCGGCGATGACGGTCTACGGCGACCTCGACGTCTCGGTGCTCGACGAACTGCCTCCCGGCCGCAGGCCGGTCGAGACGGTGTGGGTGCGGACGGGCGACGAGGCGGGGCTCGAGGCGGCCGCTGGCGAGGCTTCGCTCTGGGGCTGGGTGCGGTCCGAGGTCGAGTCAGGTCGCCAGGCCTACGTCGTCTGCCCACTCATCGACGAGTCCGAGAAGCTCGAGGTGCGCTCGGCCGAGGAGACCTACGAGCAGCTGCGCCACGGTGAGCTGGTGGGGCTGCGCGTCGGCCTGTTGCACGGCCGGGTTGCCGCCGCGGACAAGGAGCAGGTGATGGCGCAGTTCCGGTCGGGCGCCCTCGACGTGCTCGTGGCCACGACCGTCATCGAGGTGGGCGTCGACGTGCCCAACGCCACGGTGATGGTGATCCTCGACGCCGACCGGTTCGGGATCGCGCAGCTCCACCAGCTCCGTGGTCGCGTCGGCAGGGGCGCGGCCCGCTCGCGCTGCTACCTCGTCGGCGCCGGTGCCACCCCCGAGGGGGAGGCACGGCTCGCGGCGATGGTGCGTTCGAACGACGGCTTCGAGCTGGCCGAGGTGGACCTCGAGCTCCGAGGCGAGGGCACCCTGATGGGTGAACGCCAGAAGGGGCGGAACGACCTCCGGCTCGCGTCCCTCCGTCGGGATCGCGAATGGGTCGTGAAGGCCCGTGAGGCCGCCTTCGCCATCGTCGACGGCGATCCCGAGATGGTCCGCCACCGCGACCTGCTCGACGAGGTCGAGTTGCTCCTCGGCGAGGACGACCCCGGGTTCCTGCTCAAGTCGTGAGTTTCTGCTCAACTGCTCACATGTTGGCTCCCGAGACCATCGTGTGCGTCGACTGCGGGGGCACTTGTCATCTGCTGTCCCACCCGCCCCCCGACGAGGAGTTCGAGCCGGGTGACGTGGTCGCCTACCGCTGCTCGGACTGCGTCGACCGGTGGGACGTGGTGCTCGCCGACCCCGACGAGGACTGAGCGACGAGCCAAGGCGACCGTTGCCTGTACCGTTGGCCCGTGGCCACCGTTCTCTACCCCGGGTCCTTCGACCCGATCCACAACGGACACCTCGAGATCGTCGAGACCGCGTCGCGGCTGTTCGACAACGTCATCGTGGCGGCCATGCGCAACCCGCAGAAGGGGGAGTCGCTCTTCACGCTCGAGGAGCGTGAGGACATCCTCGCCGAGACCCTCGGTCATCTCGAGAACGTCCAGCTCACGGTCTTCTCCAGCCTGGTCGTCGATCTCGCGCGAGACGTCGGGGCCGACTTCATCGTCCGCGGCCTCCGTGCCGTCTCCGATTTCGAGAGCGAGCTCCAGATGGCGCAGATGAACCACGCCATCTCGGGCGTCGACACGCTCTTCATCCCGTCGGCGTCCACCCATTCGTTCCTCGCGTCGAAGCTGATCCGCGAGATCGCCCGGTTCGGCGGCAACGTGGACACCATGGTTCCGCCGCCGGTGGCCAAGCGCCTACAAGGGAAGTTCGACCGTTGAGCCCGAACGACGAGTACGTGACCGCGCACATACCTGGCGCGCACGATGCGCCCGAGCTCGAGCCGATCCTGCGGCGGGTGGTCGAGCTGATCGAAGCGGCGCGGCCGATGCCGCTGTCGACCTCGGTGATGATCCAGAAGGACGAGATCCTCGAGTTGCTCGACGAGGCCCTCGACCGGCTGCCCGAAGAGCTCCGCGCCGCGCGCTGGCTCCTGAAGGAGCGCGAGGAGTTCCTGGTCAAGGTCCGTCGGGAGGGCGATGACATCCTCGACGAGGCCAGGGGCCAGGCCGCCCGCATGGTCGAGCGCACCGAGGTCGTCAAGGCGGCCGAACAGCGCGCCCGCCAGATCCTCGAGCAGGCCGAGGCCGAGGCCCGGCGCATGCGCCACCAGGTGGAGGACTTCTGCGACCAGCGCCTCAGCAGCTTCGAGGCCGTGCTCGAACGCACCAGTGCCGCCGTCGCCGCCGGACGCGAGAAGCTGCAGGTCAGCGCTCCCCCCGAGGAGACCCACGACGACCTCGCCGGCATCGACGACTTCTCGCCGTCCACCGAGGGCTCCGGCGCCTTCTTCGACCAGGACGGCCCGTGAGGCCGGCTCGGGCCCTGAGGATCGGGGTCACCGAGCTTCTCCGCCATCCCGGCTCGCGGTTCGAGGTGCGACGGGAGGTGCCCGCCTCGGAGCTGGGCGACCTCGTCGTGGGCACCAGCCGGGTCGAGCCTGACGTCGAGATATGTGCCGATCTGGTGCTCGAATCGCAGACGGGCACGGTGGTCGCGTCCGGCACGGTGAGCACCGTCTGGTCGGGTGAGTGTCGGCGGTGCCTCGAGCCGGTGACCGGCGACGTGCGCCACGAGCTGCGCGAGGTCTTCGGCGAGGTCGCCGAGGGTGGGCCCGACGTGGACGACCTCTACCTGCTCGACGTCGATCAGCTCGACCTGGAGCCTCTGTTGCGGGACGCGGTCCTGCTGAGCCTCCCAGTGGCCCCGCTCTGTGGCCCCGACTGTCGAGGCCCGGTGCCCGAGGCCTTCGAAGGCGGCGAGGATCAGATGGTCGACGCCCGAGACCCGGCCGGCGCCGACGACGACCCCACCACCGGTTCCCGGCCCCGTGATCCCCGCTGGGCGGCGCTGGATGCGCTCGACTTCGACCAGTGAGCCGCCTTGCCGGTAGGATCGGACGTTCGTGCCCGGTCGGGCCGCGACCAATCCCCGCTCCGCAGGAATGAACCCATGGCCGTTCCCAAGAAGAAGACATCGAAGGCGAAGAGCCGGAGTCGTCGGGCCTCGGCCTGGACCCTCAAGGCTCCCGCCCGCAGCGTGTGTCCGCGTTGCGACGCTGCAAAGCAGCCCCACATCGTGTGTGGCAATTGCGGGTGGTATGCCGGCCGCCAGGCCATCGACGTCGACTAGCCGACGCCGACGAGCCGGGTCTCCCTGATGCTGCCGATCGCCGTCGACGCCATGGGTGGCGACGACGCCCCCGGTCAGATCGTGGCGGGGGCACGGCGGGCGGTCGCCGAGTTGGGGGTGCCGGTGGTGTTGGTCGGGCGGCCCGAGGATCTCGTCGACGTCACCGACCTCGAGATCTTCCCGGCCTCCGAGGTCATCGCCATGGACGCCGACCCCGCCGCCGGCGTGCGGACCATGAAGGACTCGTCGCTCGTGCGGGCGGCCGAGGCGGTGCGGGACGGTCGGGCGTCAGCCATGGTCAGCGCCGGCAACACGGGCGCCACCATGGCCAGCGCGCTGTTGCGGATGGGTCGGATCAAGGGAGTGGCCCGTCCCGCCATCGCCACGCCCATACCTGTCCCCGACACCACGCCCACGATCCTGCTCGACGCCGGGGCGAACGCGGAGTGCCAACCGGAATGGCTCGTGCAGTTCGCCCAGATGGGCGCGGTGCTCTGCCGTCACCGGTTCGCCATCGAGACGCCCCGTGTCGGCCTGCTGTCGATCGGCGAGGAGAAGTCCAAGGGAAACCCGCTCATCAAGGCCACCAACGCATTGATGGCCGAGCCGGGCTGGCTGGAGGCGTCGGGCGGCACGTTCATCGGCAACGTCGAGGGCCGCGACATCATGTCCGACGACGTCGACGTGGTGGTCACCGACGGCTTCACCGGCAACGTCGCGCTCAAGTCACTCGAGGGTGGGCTCGGTTCGCTGATCAACGCGCTCTACGCCGTTTTCGGCTCCACCGACGAGACCCGCGAGGCGGCCGAGGTGCTGCTCCCCGCGCTCGTGCCCCTGGCTGCGCAGTTCGACCCCAACAACACGGGCGGTGCCATGCTGCTCGGCGTCGACGGCGTGTGCATCATCAGCCACGGCTCGTCGAACGACACCGCCATCGTCAACGCGGTGAAGGTGGCCACGGAGATGGTCGAGGGCAACCTCGTCGACCATCTCTGCGATGCCGTCGCCGTCCCCACCTGAGACAGCCTCGGGAGGGGCCCCGGTCTCGCTTCCACGTCATCGGCGCTAGGGTCTGTACATCATGCTGTACAGACCCTAGCCTGACAGGATGACCGAGCAGCTGACCGTCACCGACCTGCGCCAGCAGCTACTCGACGTCATCCGACGGGTGGAGATCGACGGTGACGAGGTCATCGTGGTGCGTCACGGCCGCCGGGTTGCCCGGATCGTGCCCGAGCGAACCCCGGTTGCCGCGTTGCTCGGCGTCGATCACGGGCGCGTGCGCGTCGTTGATCCCGGCGACGACCTGTTGAGCGCGCAGGAGGACTGGGAGAACGCGTGATCCTGGCCGACACGCATGTCGTGGTGTGGCTTCGCACCGACCCCGATCGCCTCGGTGCGGGTGCCCGTGCGGCGATCGAGTCGGCCGACGAGATCGCCATCAGTGGCATCTCGCTCTGGGAGCTCTCCATGCTCGTCAGCCACGGGCGATTGGCTCTCGACCTCCCGCTCGCGGCATACCTCGACGACGTGTCGAGGTCGTGCCGCGTGCTGCCGATCACGGCCGCCGTGGCGACGGCGGTTGCCGACCTACCCGAGACGTTTCCGACCGGAGACCCCGCTGATCGGATCATCTACGCGACGGCGCTCGTCCACGAACTTCCCCTCCTCTCGGCCGATGCCGGCCTCCTTGCGCACGACGAGACCGTGATCTGGCTTTGATCCTGGCGTTCAACGCCATCCTCCCCGTGGCGTTCACAAGCGCACAAACTCGGTGCCGCTATACTCCCGCCGTTCGTTCACTGTCCGAGGAGCTCTCGTGCCCGCCGAAACCCATGTGGAACAACCTCCTCTCGACCGCCAAGGCGTGTTCGAGCTGGTTCGCGATCGTCTTGCCGACATCCTCGAGGTCGATCCGTCGACCATCAACGAGGGCGACTCCTTCGCCGACGATCTCGACGCCGACTCCCTGGCGCTCATCGAGTTGGTCGAGGCCCTCGAGGAAGAGCTGAGCGAGCGCTCGGTGGGGTTCCGCATCGACGACGAGGACCTCGAGGACCTGAAGAGTGTGAGGGACGCCGTCGACTACGTCGTCGGCCGGCTCTGACCATCGCGCCCTCTGTCGACACCGGGCAGGCCCTCGCCGAGCGCGTCGGCCACTCGTTCGACGACCCCGACCTCCTGACGCTCGCGCTCAGCCACCGCTCGTGGTGCGCCGAGCACGGCGGCGAGTCCAACGAGCGCCTCGAGTACCTGGGCGACTCGGTCCTCGGCCTGGTCGTCAGCGACTTCGTCTACCGGGCGTATCCCGAACGGTCCGAGAGCGAGCTGTCGAAGATCCGCTCCGCGGTCGTGAGCGGGCAGGCGCTGGCCGAGGTCGCGGTCGAGATCTCGCTCGGCCAGTACCTGCTCCTCGGCAAGGGTGAGGACCAGACGGGTGGCCGTGACCGACCGTCGATCCTCAGCGACGCCATGGAGGCGATCTTCGCCGCGGTCTATCTCGACGGTGGCTGGCCGGTTGTCACCCGGGTCATCCTGGGGCTGCTCGAGGACCGCATCACCGCTGCCGCGCTCGGCCCCGGCAGCGGTGAGTACAAGTCGCAGCTCCAGGAGCTGGCGGCGCGTCGATTCGAGGCGGCGCCCCGGTACGTGGTGGGCGAGGACGACGGGCCCCCCCACGACAAGCGGTATTTCGCCACCGTCCTCCTCGGCGACGAAGTCGTCGGCAAAGGCGAGGGGCGGTCCAAGAAGCAGGCCGAGACGGCGGCAGCGCACCAGGCGTGGCAGCGCCTGGCCGCCGCGTCCACCGATCCGGCGGGAAGAGGAACCAGTGCCTGAGCTACCCGAGGTCGAGACCATACGGCGCGAGCTCGATCGTGAGGTCGTGAGCAAGCGGATCAAGTCGGTGGCCGCCACCGGCGAGCGCAGCATCCGCCGCCACCAGAGCCCCAAGGAGTTCGAGGCGAAGCTCGAGGGCGCGAAGATCACCGGCGTCGAGCGCCGCGGGAAGTACCTGATCCTGAAGCTCGACTCGGGCGACCTGCTCGTCACCCACCTGGGCATGAGCGGCCAGCTCCGACGTGCGGTGGCGCGCGACCCGCTCGCCGAGCACACCCACGTCGTGATCACCTTCACGCAGGGCGGACAGCTGCGGTTCCTCGATCCCCGCACCTTCGGCGAGATGTTCGTCACCACCCCCGATGAGCTCACCGAGGAGGTTCCCGAGCTGGCCGAACTGGGCTTCGACCCCGTCGAGACCCCCATCTCGTGGACGGCCTTCGGCGAGATGCTCATCAAGCGTCACACCAAGCTCAAGTCCCTTCTCATGGACCAGCGGTTCATGGCAGGGCTCGGCAACATCTACAGCGACGAGATCCTGTTCGCGGCCGGGCTTCGCTACGACCGGCCCGCGGACAGCCTCTCGACCCAGGAGATCCGCCGGCTGTACCGCTCGGTGGTGGAGACCCTGCACGACGCGGTGAAGTACCGGGGCTCCACGCTGGCCGACCAGGGCTACGTCGACCTGCACGGCAAGACCGGCGACTACCAGGATCACCACAAGGTCTATGCGCGCGACGGTCTGGCCTGCCGGCGCTGTCGGACGCCGATCACGAAGTCCCGGTTTGCGAATCGGTCCACGTTCTACTGCCCGCAGTGCCAAGTCTGAGCGCCGCGCCGTCGTCACGGGGTGCCGGTGTGGTCGACACGACCGTGCGCCGACCATCGCGATGGGCGTTCGGCCGGGCGCGGTAGGTTCGGTGTGGTGAGCGAGGGACGAGCGAGCCTTGACGGTGCGATCAGGCGACAGCCGGCGAGCGAGACGTAGGCCATGTTCCTGAAGACGCTCACCATGAAGGGCTTCAAGTCCTTCGCCGACGCCACGGTCCTCGATCTCGAGCCGGGCATCACCGTGGTCGTGGGCCCGAACGGCAGCGGCAAGTCCAATGTCGTCGACTCGATCGGGTGGGTGCTCGGGGCCCAGGCGCCCAGCACCGTGCGCTCGCAGAAGATGGACGACGTCATCTTCGCGGGCACGTCCAAGCGCCCGGCGCTCGGCCGCGCCGAGGTGTCACTCACCATCGACAACACGGCCGGCCTCCTCGCCATCGACTTCACCGAGGTCACGATCACCCGCACGCTCTTTCGCACCGGCGACAGCGAGTACGCCGTCAACGGCGTGCCCTGCCGGCTCCTCGACATCCAGGAGCTCCTGTCCGACACCGGGGTGGGCCGCCAACAGCACGTGATCGTGTCGCAGGGCCAGATCGACGCCGTCCTCAACGCCCGGCCCGAGGACCGTCGTCTCATCATCGAAGAGGCGGCCGGCGTGTTGAAGTACCGGCGCCGCAAGGAGAAGTCAGAGCGCCGACTCGCCGCGACAGAGGGCAACCTCACCCGGCTGGCGGACCTGCTCCGTGAGGTCAGGCGTCAGCTCCGGCCGCTCGAGCGCCAGGCCGACGCCGCCCGCCGGCACGGCGCGGTGGTCTCCGAGCTCGCCGCCATCCGGATCTTCCTGGCGGGCCGAGAGCTCTCCACGCTTCGGAACCGGCTGACCACCGGCGACGCGCGTCGCGGCGACCTCGAGCAGCAGACCAAGGCGGTCCAGGCCGCGCTGGTCGAGCTCGACACGGAGGTGCTGGCGGCCGAGGCCCAGCTCTCGGCGGCCGGCGGGGACGACCTGGGCGACGCCCTTGCCCGCTTCGAGTCGCTGCGCGAACGGGCCCGTGGCCAGACCGCCGTGCTCACCGAGCGCCGTCGGGGGGTCGACCGTGACCGGATGGCGTTCGTCGACCAAGCGGTCATCTTCAGCCTCGAGGCCGACGCCGCCCGCCTGCGCGACGAGCTCACCGAGGTGGAGGCCGAGGCCGCGGGTCTCATGCCCGACTGGACCGACCTCTCGGCCGTCGAACGTGAGCTGGCCGAGGCACGGACATCGTTCGAGCAGCAGTGGGGTCACGCGATGACCACCTCGGGTGGGGGTGAGGCGGCCGAGGCCAGGGGTGAGCTCGCGGCCCGCAGAGGCGGCCTCGAGCGTGACACGGCCGAAGCCGAGCGAACCGGCCGACGTCTCGAGAGCCTCGAACAGCGTGCCGCACGGCTGGCCGAGGATCTGTCCCGCTTCGTCAGCAACGTCGACGGGGCGACTGCCGCTGCGGCTTCGCTCGAACTCGGGCATGACGATGCCGCCGCCGCGCTCGTCGAGGCGGAGACGGCGCTGGCGGCCGCCGAGGACCAGCGCCGCTCGGCCGAGTCCGACCAGCACGCCTGGAGGGCGCGGGCGGACGCCCTGGCCTTGGCCCTCGACGAGGCCAGGGCGCGTGCCGGGGCCGAGCGCCTGTCCGGCGTGGGCGGCGTGCTCGGGACCCTGCTCGACCTGGTCGACGTGGACGAGGGCTGGCAGGCCGCATTCGAGGCGGCCGCGGGTGATGCGGTCACCGCGGTGGTCGTCGGCGACGCCGGCGCCGGGCGGCGGGCGCTCGACTCGCTGCACACCGGCGAGCTGTCGGGCGCGGTCCTCCCGCTGCTCGAGAGCCGCCAGGCCATGCCGCCACCGCCGCTCGGTGAACCGGTGCGCGCGCACGTGCGCCCGCTGCGCCCCGATGTGGGGGGTCTGCTGGACGCGCTGGTCGGCGGTGCCGTTGCGGTCGACGGTTGGCCTGGGGCGGTCGACATCGCCATCGCCCATCCCGAGGCAGTGGTGGTCACCCGCCAGGGAGACCGCTTCGCGCCGACGGGCTGGCGTGTCGGCGCTGCGCAGACCGGTGCCACCGGGGCCGCCCTGGAGGAAGCCGATGAGCGGGCGACCCGCTCCGCCGCGGTGGCGGATGAAGCGGCCGCCTGGGCCACGGCTGCCCGCGAGGCGCTCGACGAAGCCCGCCGGCGGGCCGAGGCCGCCCGACGCGCGGCCCACGAGAACAGTTCTCTGTTGGACAGCGCGGTCGAGACCCGTGCCCGGGTGGAAGCCGATCTGGCCGATGCCAAGGCCGAGATCCAGGCGCTGCAGGGCCATCTCGAGGAGCTGTCGGCGCGGGTGGCGCGCGACCAGAGTCGGGTCGCCGACCTCGAGGCCACGCTCCCTGGCCTCGAAGCGGTCGATGCCGACCACGCGGCGCGAGGCCGTGCCATCGCCGACGCCCGGGGCAGCCTCGAGGAGCGCTCTGCGGCGGTGGGTGCCTTGCGCACCGACCTCGAGGTGCGCGCCGCCGGCCTCGACGAGCGCCGGCAGTTCCTCCGTCGGCGGCTGGCCGAGCTCGACGAGCGGCTTGATCGTGATGCCGGCGAGCGGGGCGCCGCCGAAGCCCGGCGCCACGAGCTCGACCTGCGCCAGACCGCCCTCGACCGATTGGCCGCGTTCGTGGCGGCACGGTCCGAGGTGCTCGAGGTGGGCCTGACCGAGCTACGCGAGCGGCGCCGTCGCCAGTCCGAGGCCGCCCGTGCCGTCTCGCACCGCCTCGACACCCTGCGGACCCAGCGGGTCGATGCCGAGCGGCGGCTGCAAGAGGCTCGAGAACTGCTCCAGCGGTCCGAGATCGAAGACGCCGAGACCCGCCTGCGCCTCGAGACCCAGGTCGAGACCCTTCGGCGTGACCTCGACTGCGACCCGGAGCGCGCCCTCCAGGCGGTGTGCCCCGAGCTTCCCGACGGGTCCACCCCGGCCGCTCGGGCCCGCGACCTCGACCGCGATCTCCGCCTCATGGGGCCCATCAACCCGTTGGCGCTCGAGGAGTACGAGGCCCTCCAGGAGCGCCACGAGTTCCTCCAGGCGCAGCTCGACGACGTGAAGGCCAGCCGCCGCGACCTCGGCAAGGTGATTCGGGCCATCGACGGTGAGATCATGAGCGTCTTCGCCTCGGCCTTCGCGGACGTGTCGGCCAACTTCGAGTCGCTGTTCGAGACGCTGTTCCCCGGGGGGCGGGGTCGCCTGCGGCTCACCGACCCCGAGAACCTGCTCGACACCGGCATCGAGGTCGAGGCGCGGCCATCGGGCAAGAACGTGAAGAAGCTCTCGCTGCTCTCGGGGGGCGAGCGGTCGCTGACGGCGCTCGCCTTCCTCTTCGCCGTCTTCCGGAGCCGACCGTCACCGTTCTACGTGCTGGACGAGGTCGAGGCCGCCCTCGACGACATGAACCTGCACCGCTTCCTCGATCTTCTCCACGAGTTCCGCCAGGAGGCGCAACTGATCGTGGTGAGCCACCAGAAGCGCACCATGGAGGCCGGCGATGTGCTCTACGGCGTCACCATGCAGCCGGGTGGCTCTTCGAAGGTGATCTCCCAGAAGGTCAGCTCCGGCGTCTGAGCGACGGCGCGAGGTCCAGGTCTTCCGGGCCGCCCTCGCGGTCACGCTCCTGCTCGTGGCCGTGCTGGCGGCCAGCGGCCTCGCCCTGGTCTGGGCCTACCGCCCAGACCCCGGTGGTCCCGCGCTCCTGCGGGCGGTGCACCGCGGCGCGTCGGCCCTGCTGCTGCCTGGCTCGTGGCTGTTGGTGGCGACGATGGTGGGGTCACGCTGGGGTGCGAGCCGTTGGGCCGCCTGGATCCGGTGGGTCGTGCCGTCGGCCCTGGTCGCCGCGGTGGCGGCGGCGGCATTCACGGGCTTCCTGCTGCCCTGGGAGGGGTTCCAGCTTCCCACGGTCGTGGTGCCGCCGAACCTCCAGGGGATGGGCGTGGCCTTCGACCCGCGGATCGCCACCGTGGACTTCGGGGGCGATCCGATCAGCCGGGCGGTCTTCCAGCGCTACGTGCTCGCCCATGTGGGGCTCGCCGCGGCGACGGTTGGCCTGGTGGCCCTCATCGCCCGCACAGCGGCGCGCCGCCGGCCGAAGAACCCTCCGAACCCGAACCCCCCGAGGCCGACGCGATGACCCCTGTCTCCTCGGAACGGTTGCGGCGGGGACGACGAAGCCCTACGAGGTGGGCCTGTTGTTCAGGGCAGGCGGGCGAACCACAGCAGTGACAGCGTGGCGGCGCCCAGGAACAGGGCCAGCGCCAGGCCGACGAACCAGGGTGTGATCTCGCGGGCCTTGTTCTCGAAGCCCACCGAGGAGCCGATGTCGTCGAAGACCCGGCTCAACTCCTGCTCCGAGGCGGCGGTGAAGAACGAGCCGTTGGTGGTCTCGGCGATGGCCCGCAGCGACTGCTCGTCCACGGGCACGGGCACGATCGTGGGCGGGGTGGTGGCGTCGGTGAACTCGATGGTGCCCGTGGACGTGCCGAAGGCGATCGTCGAGACCGCGACGCCGGCGTCGACGGCGGCGTTCGACGCGTCGGCTTCGGACCGGCCCACCGTCCGGGTGCCGTCGGACATCAAGACGATGCGCGCCGGGGCAGGCTCGTCGGCGCCGTTGGCGGGCACATCCGCGATGGCGTCGAGGCTCGTGAAGATGGCCTCGCCCGTGGCGGTGCGCTCGCCGAGCTCGAGGCGATCGATCGCTCGGCCGACGGCGGCCCGATCGGTGGTGGGGGGGACGCGGACCTGGGCGTTCCCGTTGAAGGTGACGAGCCCGAGGTTGATCGTGGGTGGTAGGAGCTCGACGAACCGGTTGGCCGCCGCCTGGGCGGCCTCGAGCCGTGAAGGCGCCACGTCGACCGCCTCCATGGAGAGCGAGGTGTCGATGGCAACGATCACCGTGGCCCGCTCGACCGGCACCTTCACGTCGCGCGTCGGCCGGGCTGCCGCGATCACCAGTGTGGTCAGGGCGAGCAGGAACACGCCGGCGGTGGCGTGCCGCCGCCAGCCCGGGCGCTTGGGGGCCACCTTGTCGAGGAGCTCGAGGTTGGTGAACCGCACCGCGTAGTCGGGCCGGCGGTGCTGCAGCACGGCGTAGACCACGAGCAGGGCGAGCGGGGCCAGCAGGACGAGCAGCCACTCGGGCCGGAGCACACTCACGTCGTCGCGACCGCCGTCACCGCGGCCTCGGAAGGGTCTCGACGCGCTGGCGGCGCAGCGTCACGAAGCGCACGAGGTCGAGGAGCCAGTCGCGGTCGGTACGCAGCACCAGGTGGTCTGCCCCCGCGCCACGGATCGAGCGGGCGATGGCGTCGCGTTGCTCACGCGCGGCATCGGCGTAACGGGTGCGCAGCTTCGCGCTCGTCCGCACTTCCCGCCGTTCGCCCGTCTCGGGGTCGATGAGGTCGAGCACGCCGATGTCCGGCAACTCCAGCTCGCGCGGGTCGATCACCTCGACCGCCAGCACCTCGTGGCGGGCGGCGAGCAGTCGTAGTGGGTGCTCCCACCCGGTCGGGGCCAGGAAGTCGGACACGACGACCACGAGCCCGCGTCGTCGGGCGAGGCCCGACGCCCGTCGCATCGTGCGGGCGAGGTCGGCGGTGCCCGTGCCGTCACCGGTGGGGGCGGACACCAGGCGGTGGAGGACGCCGAGGAGGTGGGCGCGTCCGGACCGCGCCGGCAGCGTGTCGACTCCGGTGCCCCCGGCGGCGAGCACGCCCAGTCGGTTCCCGGTGCGGGCGGTGAGGAACCCGATGGCCGCCACCGCGGCCACGGCGAGATCGCGCTTCTCGCAGTTCGCCGTGCCGAAGTCGAGGCTCGGCGAGCGGTCGATCACCACCCAGGTCTCCAGCTCGCGGTCGGCGATGGACTCACGCACATGGGGCGTCCGGGTGCGGGCGGTCACGTTCCAGTCGATGCGGCGAACGTCGTCGCCCGGCTGATAGGCGCGTGTGTCACCGGGCTCGCTGCCGTGACCGGGGACGAGGCCCCGGTAGTCGCCCTGGAGCATGCCGTCGAGGCGGTGGGTGATGTCGATCTCGAGGCGTCGCAGCACCTGTTCGGGCGCGCCGCCGATGGCGGGGGGCGTGTTCACGGCCAGGGCCCGGTCAAGCCGTCCGCTCGACCGCGAGGTCAGCGGTGACCGTGGGCGACTGGTGGGGGTCGGTGTGGGTGTGCGCGTGGGGGTGCGGCCGGTACGCGTCGCCCGCAGCGTCCTGCGACGGGGCGATTCGGGGCGCCGGCACCGTGGAGAGGATCCGCGCGAGCACGTGCTCCGCGCCGATCGACTGGGCCAGTGCCTCGTACGAGAGCACCAGGCGATGGCGCAGGACGTCCGGGGCGACGTCGAAGACGTCCTGGGGGAGCGCGTAGGAGCGGCCTCGCAGCAGGGCAAGGGCGCGTGCCGCGGCGAGCAGGCCGAGGCTGGCGCGCGGGCTGGCGCCGTAGGCGATGAGCTCGCTGATGTCGGCCAGGCCGTGCATCGAGGGGTCGCGCGTGGCGAGCACCAGGCTGACGGCGTAGTCGACCACGGCCCGGTCGACGTAGACCGCGTCGGCGGCGTCCTGGAGGTCCTTCACCTGCTCGGCGGTGAGCACCCGGTCGGCGGTCGGCGGCTTGACGCCCATGCGGTAGACGATCTCGACCTCTTCGGCCGCGGTGGGGTAGCCGAGGAGCACCTTCATCAGGAACCGGTCGCGCTGGGCTTCCGGCAGCGGGTAGACGCCCTCGGACTCGATGGGGTTCTGGGTGGCGAGCACGAGGAAGGGGTCGGGCGCGGGGAACGTCCGGCCGCCGATCGACACCTGGTGCTCGGCCATCACCTCGAGGAGCGCGGACTGCACCTTGGCCGGCGCCCGGTTGATCTCGTCGGCGAGCACGAAGTTCGCGAACACCGGGCCGAGCTCCACATCGAACTGCTCGCTCGACGCCCGGTAGATGCGGGTGCCGATGATGTCGGCGGGCAGGAGGTCGGGGGTGAACTGCAGGCGGGTGAAGGTGCCGCCCGACACGATGGCCAACGTCTCCACGGCCAGCGTCTTGGCCAGGCCGGGCACGCCTTCGAGCAGGCAGTGGCCCCGGGCGAGCAGGCACACCATCAGCCGCTCGATGGTGCGGTCCTGGCCGACGATCACCTTCTTGACCTCGAACAGCGCGGTCTCTAGCAGGCGGGCCGTCTCGGCGGTCGTGGGGCCGGGCGCGTCGACCGCGCCATCGGGAGGGGTGGCTTCTTCGGGCGTCGGGTCCATCGGGTGCTCCTGGTCTGATCGGACCCGGGTCACCCTAAGGGCTGTCGCTTCCGGCGCACCGTCAGCGGCGCTCGATGCCCTCTTCGGTGATGTAGGCGGTCACCAGGGCGGCGGGGGTGATGTCGAACGCCCGGTTCAGGGCGGACACCCCCGCGGGAGCTGTCCGATGGCCGGCCAGCTCGAGCACCTCGACCTCGTCGCGCAGTTCGACCGGGATCGTCGCGCCGTCAGGGCAGGCCTGGTCGAAGGTGGACCTCGGCGCCGCGACGTAGAAGGGCACGCCGTGGTGGTGGGCCAGCACCGCCACCCCGTAGGTGCCGATCTTGTTGGCGACGTCGCCGTTGGCGGCGATGCGGTCGGCGCCCACCACCACCAGGTCGACATCGCCCGAGGCCATCAACGAACCGGCCATCACGTCGGCGACGAGCGTGCAGGGGATGCCGAGCCGGTCGAGCTCCCACGAGGTGAGGCGCGCCCCCTGGAGGACGGGCCGGGTCTCGTCGACCCACACCGACGGACGGCGGCCGGCCTCGTGGGCCGAGCGGATGACGCCGAGCGCCGTTCCCCAGCCCACGCACGCCAGGGCGCCGGCGTTGCAGTGGGTGAGTACCCGCGCCCCTTCGGGCACCAGGGTGGCCCCGTGGGCGCCGAGGGCCTGGTTGCGGGCGACGTCGTCGGCGGCGAGGCGCACGGCCTCGGCGACGGGGTCGTCGGCGTCGAGGGCCTTGTCCACCCCCCAGGCCAGGTTCACCGCGGTGGGGCGGGTGGCGCGGATGGCGGCGGCGGCGGCCTCGAGGTCCTCGCCCCGGGCGGCGGCGAGGGCCACCCCCATGGCCCCGGCGGCGCCGAGGGCGGGTGCGCCCCGAACCGCCAGCGTGCTGATGTACCCGCAAAGGGCCTGGACCGTGCGGGCCTCCACGATCTCGAGCGACCCGGGAAGCAGGCGCTGGTCGATGAGGCGCACGTGGGCCTCGGCGCCAGCGGTGGCGGTGGCGAGTGTGCCACCGCCCTCCCATTCGATCGTCGGCGGGATGCGCGTGTCGGCGGTGATCGTCATCTCGTCTGTCTACTCCCTCGGTTCTGGCGGAATCGGGTGCCGGCGGCGAGCGGCGGCGTCCCCTGCCGTCGGGCAGGCCTTCGCTCAGCTTTGCAGCCACGGCAGTACCGTCGACCCCGATGCGCGTGCTGGTGGTTGACGACGAGGTCGATCTGGCTGAGGCGATCGCCCGTGGCCTGCGCCGTGACGGGTACGCCGTCGACGTGGCCTTCGGTGGCGACGAGGCCGTCGACAAGCTCCGGGTCAACGCGTACGACCTGGTGTGCCTCGACCTGACGATGCCCGATCTCGACGGACTCGACGTGTGCCGTTGGATCCGGGGTCCCGAAGGCCCCGACGAGACACCTCGTGTGCTGATGTTGACGGCGCGCGACAGCCTGGCCGACCGCGTCGCCGGTCTCGACGAGGGGGCCGACGACTACCTGGTGAAGCCCTTCGCCTTCGACGAGCTGCGCGCCAGGGTGCGCTCGTTGCTCCGGCGGGAGGGGGCCCGCACCGGCTCGTTGCTGACCGTCGGCGACCTCGACCTCGACGACGCCCGTCACGAGGCTCGGCGGGGGGGCACGCTCCTCGACCTCACCGCCAAGGAGTTCGCCCTGCTCCGCTACTTCATGACGCGCGCCGGCGAGGTGCTGTCCCAGGAGGACCTGCTCGAGCACGTCTGGGACGAGCACGCCGACCCGTTCACCAACACCGTGCGGGTCACGGTGGGCACACTGCGCAGGAAGCTCGAGCGGTCGGGCGAGGCATCACCGATCGAGACCGTCATCGGGCGCGGCTACCGACTGCTCGATGCTGCTGACCAGGGGTCGGGCTGATGGGTTCGATCCGCGTCCGGCTCACGTTGCTCTACTCGGTGCTGCTCTTCGGGCTCGCCGCGCTCGTGGTGGCGGGGGTGTACGCGGCGGTGTCCCGCACCCTCGACGAGGAGCCCATCTCGGGCACGATCAACGTCACCCGGTTGATGGTGGCGCCGGACGGCCGGGTGATCCGCCAGGAGGCTCGGGTCCGCGAGGAGATACAGACCGTGGAGCAACAGGTGAACGAGCGGGCCCTCGAGAAGCTCCGCGAGTACTCCTTCGAGGCGCTGGGGTTGCTGTTCCTCGCGAGCCTCGGCGTCGGCTGGTTCGTCGCCGGACGGGTCCTGCGCCCGATCGGGCACATCACCGACGTCGCCCGTGAGATCCAGGCGACCGACCTGTCCCGCCGCATCGACCTCGAAGGCCCTGACGACGAGCTGAAGAAGCTGGCCGACACCTTCGACGCGATGTTGAGCCGTCTCGACCGTGCCTTCGAGGCCCAGCGCCGCTTCATCCAGGACACCTCGCACGAGCTCCGCAACCCGCTCGCGGTGATGCGCACCAACCTCGACATCGCGCTCGGCGACCCCGATGCCTCGGTCGACGACCTGCGCCAAGCGGGCACGGTGGTCGGCCGCACGGTCGACCGTCTCGCCCACCTGGTCGACGACCTCTTGCAGTTCGCCCGCCACGGGGCGCCGACCTTCGCCACCGAGCCGGTCGATCTGGCCGACGTGGTGGCCGAGGTGGCCGCCGAGTTCACCGCGCCGGCCGAGGCGCGTGGCGTGTCGATCGAATCTGTGGCGCCGCCCGGCCTGTGGGTGGTGGGCGACCGCGTCGCCCTCCGCCAGGCCCTCGGCAACCTGGTTGGCAACGCCGTGCGCCTCGCTCCCGGGCACTCCACCGTGCGGGTCGCCGGTGGCCAGGACAGCGGCTGGATCTGGATGGCGGTCGAGGACCAGGGGCCCGGCATCGCGGACGACGACCGGGACCTGGTGTTCCAGCGGTTCTGGCGCAAGGCAGGCGACGGTGAGGACGGTGAGCGGGGGAGCGGTCTCGGCCTCACCATCGTCCGGCAGGTGGCCGAGGGGCACAACGGCGAGGTGCGCCTGGCGTCCGAAGAGGGCTCCGGCTCCACCTTCTCGATCTGGCTGCCCGAGGCGCCTGGGCACGCCGAGCCGCAGGTGTCGGCCTCCGGCACCAAACAGGCGTGATCGGACGAGGGGAGCGCCTCTCTCGCCGGTCTGGCCCTCTTACGCCGCCTTTACCGGCGGTCCGCCATCCTGGTCTCATCAGCCCCACGGAGGAACGAGGAAACATGTCCAACCCCTGGTCGACCGCTCCCGCGGCCCCGCCCCTGGACCCGGGCGCCGCGCCCACCGCCCCCCCCTACGCCTATCAGCCGTCGCCGCCCTACCAGGGGCCCCCCACGGCGCCCGGCGGGCCGCCCAATCCCGCGCAGCAGCTCCCGCCGCCCTTCGGGGCGCCGCGCGCCAAGCCCGGCGGGTCGGGCCGCAAGCCGTGGCTGCCGTTTCTCGGCCTCGTCGCCGTGCTCGCCCTCATCGGTGCGGGCTTCGGGCTCGGCAAGGTGGTCAGCAGCAACGACAACGCGTCGTCTCCGAGCCAGGTGCCGAGCACCGGTGAGGTGAGCCAGCAGCGGCCCGCCGACCCCGCCCCGATCGAGGGGACGGGCACCGAGCCCATCGCCGACGTGGCCGCCGTCCTGGCCCCCACGGTGGTGCAGATCGAGACCCAGTCGGGCCTCGGTTCGGGCTTCGTCTACGACGAGTCGGGCCTCATCCTGACCGCGGCCCACGTGGTGGCCGACGCCTCGCAGGTCAACGTGCGTCTCGCCGACGGCACCCTGCTCGACGGCGAGGTGCTCGGCGCCGACGACGGCGTCGACGTGGCCGTCGTCAAGGTCGACCCGGCCGGGGCCGACCTGCAGGTGGCCGCGCTCGCGACGGGTGTCCCGATCCAGGTCGGACAGACCGCGGTCGCTGTCGGCAGCCCGTTCGGGCTCGATCAGACGGTCACCGCCGGGATCGTCAGCGCCGTCGACCGCTCGTTCCCCACGAGCACCGGTGTGGTGAACGTGATCCAGACCGACGCACCCATCAACTCGGGGAACTCGGGTGGTGCCCTTGCCGACCGTCAGGGCCGGATCATCGGCATCAACGACGCCATCCTCACCGACGGCGCCAGTACCGGCAACGTCGGCGTCGGCTTCGCCATACCGATCGACACCGCGATCGCTGCCGCCGGACAGCTGGAGCAGGGCCTCCCGGTCCAGTTCGGCTTCCTCGGCGTCGAGAGCCGCCCGACCACCTCGGGCGACTCGGGGGCGCAGATCGTCAGCGTGAGCGACGGGAGCCCCGCAGCTGCGGCCGGTATCGAGGAAGGCGACCTGGTCACCCAGGTCGGCGACGACGACGTGCAGTCCAACACCGACCTCGCGGCGGCCGTCAGGGCGCACCAGCCGGGCGACCGGGTCGAGATCCAGATCACCCGTGGCGGCGATCAGCTCACCGTGACCGCCACGCTCGACAGCGCCGACGGGCAGTAGCCGTCTCGGCCGACCCCTCGGCGGGTCGGTCGGCCCCCAACCGAGATCACCACCGGCCACACCGGGGACGCCTCCACCGCCGTCCCCGGTGTGGCGCGTCGGTGGGTCGGTCTTTAGGCTCCGACACCCATGTTGTTCCTGATCCTCGCCGTCCTCGCCGTCCTCGCCGTTGCCGTCCTCGCCGGGGCGGCGGTCGTCGTCGCCCGCCGTCGCGCCGAGCTCCCCGCGCCGCCATCGCCGCCAGAGGTCGGGGCGGCACCTTCGGGCGCTCCGGTAGCCGCCCCCGCCACCGGGTGGCGTGATCGCCTCGGCAAGGCTCGTGGCGCCCTCTCGGGGGCCATCGGCTCGCTGCTGTCCCGCAGCGGCATCGACCAGGAGACCTGGGACGACCTCGAAGCGGGCCTGCTCCAGGCCGACGTGGGCGTGCCCACCACCGGCGCCTTGCTCGACCGCCTGAAGGACAAGGTGGCCGCCGAAGGCCTCACGGAGCCCGCCCAGCTCGTCGAGGCCCTGAAGGACGACCTCAAGGCGCAGCTCGGGGGTGCCGATCGTTCGCTCGCCTACGAGGTCGGCCGACCCAACGTGTGGCTGTTCGTGGGTGTCAACGGGGTGGGCAAGACCACGACCATCGGCAAGCTCGCCAAGCAACAGATCGGCCAGGGGCGTTCGGTGATCCTGGCCGCCGGCGACACCTTTCGGGCCGCGGCAGCCGAGCAGCTCCAGCACTGGGCTGATCGCGCGGGCGCCGACAGCGTGCGCGGCGACGAGGGCGGCGACCCCAGCTCGGTGATCTTCGACGCCGTCCAACGGGCGGGTGCCCGCGGCATCGACCTCGTGCTGGCCGACACCGCCGGTCGGCTCCACACCAAGGTCAACCTGATGGAGGAGCTGCGCAAGGTCCGTCGCATCGCCGATCGCGATCCCGGCGTCGTCACCGAGGTCCTGTTGGTGCTCGACGCGACCACGGGCCAGAACGGTCTCACCCAGGCCCACCAGTTCACCGACGCGGTCGACGTCACGGGCGTGGTGCTCACCAAGCTCGACGGCTCGGCCAAGGGCGGCATCGTGCTCGCCATCCAGGCCGAGCTGGGCATCCCGGTCAAGCTCGTCGGCCTGGGCGAGACCGAGGACGACCTCGTCGCCTTCGACCCCGACGAGTTCGTCGACGCCCTGTTCAGCTGACGCCGGGACGGGCCGGCGCCCGCCGCCGGTAGGATCGTTCCTTCATGTTCGATGCTCTCTCCGACCGTTTCGACGGCATCTTCAAGCGCCTCCGCGGCCGCGGCCGGCTCGGCGACGCCGACATCGACGAGGTCCTGCGTGAGATCCGGGTCGCCCTTCTCGAGGCCGATGTCAACGTGGCCGTCGTCAAGAGCCTCATCGAGCGCATCCGCGAGCGGTGCGTCGGTGAGCAGCTGAGCCAGAGCCTCAGTCCCGCCCAGCAGGTCATCAAGATCGTCCACGAGGAGCTCATCGCCACCCTCGGCGGCGAGACGATGAAGGTCACCTTCGCCTCGAAGCCGCCAACGGTGGTGCTGATGGCGGGCCTCCAGGGATCGGGGAAGACCACCACCTCGGCCAAGCTCGCCCGCTGGTTCAAGCAGCAGGGCCGCAACCCGCTGCTCGTTGCCGCCGACCTCCAGCGCCCGGCGGCCATCGAGCAGCTCCGCACCCTGGCCGGCCAGATCGACGTGCCCGTGTTCGCCGGCGATCCGGGTGGCAACCCGGTCAAGGTGGCCAAGCGGTGCATCAAGGAGGCCCGGTCGCTGGGTCGCGACGTGGTGATCGTGGATACCGCCGGACGCCTCGGCATCGACGCCGAGATGATGCAGCAGGTGCGCGGCATCTCGGCCGCCATCGACCCGCACTACACGTTCCTCGTGGTCGACGCGATGACCGGCCAGGACGCGGTCAAGACCGCCGAGTCGTTCCACGAGACGCTCGAGCTCGACGGCGTGATCCTCACCAAGCTCGACGGCGATGCCCGCGGCGGCGCCGCCCTGTCGGTGAAGGAGGTGGTCGGTCGGCCCATCGCGTTCGCCTCCACCGGCGAGAAGCTCGCCGACTTCGACCTGTTCCACCCCGACCGCCTCGCCGGGCGGATCCTTGGCATGGGCGACGTGCTCACGCTCATCGAGAAGGCCGAAGAGGTCTACGACACCGAAGAGGCCGAGAAGGCGGCGGCCAAGCTGTTCGAGGGCGCGTTCACCCTCGACGACTTCCTCGACCAGATGCAACAGCTCAAGAAGATGGGACCGCTCTCCAACCTGATGGGCATGATGCCCGGCATCCCCAAAGAGGTGAAGGACGTCGAGATCGACGACCGCGAGATCGACCGGATCGAGGCCATCATCCGCTCGATGACCGGGGAGGAGCGGGTGAACCCGGTCATCATCGACGGGTCGCGGCGCCGTCGGATCGCCATGGGCAGCGGCACGTCGCCGAACGAGGTCACCCAGCTCGTCAAGCAGTTCCGCGAGATGCAGAAGATGATGAAGAAGATGGGCGGCATGGGGCCCAAGCGCTCGAAGAAGCCGCGGAAAGCCGGCAAGGGTCGTCCCCCGTCGTCGTTGCCCCCGAGCCCCGCCAAGGTGCCCTTGAGGCTCCCGGGTTTGAATTAGCGGCGCGACGAGGCGTTCAATGGGGCGTTCGACCGAAACGCCTCGGACGCGGGTCACCTCCTGAAAACCACCGACGACCCGCCGACCGACCAAGCCGACACCAGCACTCCAACCGCAGTACTCCGACCAGTAACGACAGGAAGACACGAACGTGGCCGTAAGACTCCGCCTCATGCGGATGGGTAAGAAGAAGCAGCCGACCTACCGGATCGTGGCGGCCGACGCCCGGTCGCCCCGGAACGGTCGCTTCATCGAGATCGTGGGCACCTATGACCCCCGTCCCGACCCGTCCCTGATCACCATCGACAACGACAAGGCCGTCGGCTGGCTCCGCAACGGTGCCCAACCGACCGAGCGCGTCGAGAAGCTCCTGAAGGTCTCGGGTGCGTGGGACACGTTCAAGGGCGGGTCCCCCACATGAGCGGAGCGGTGGCCCG